>Ga0187851_10000167_pt1 | contig 70502 bp, 72 predicted proteins | sample June2016WEW_6_10_FD_132997 | JGI IMG/M metagenome (GOLD analysis project Ga0187851, IMG submission 132997) | Peatland microbial communities from SPRUCE experiment site at the Marcell Experimental Forest, Minnesota, USA - June2016WEW_6_10 | ecosystem: Environmental > Terrestrial > Soil >... | reverse complement strand
GGCTTCCTGCGCGGCGACGGCGTCCTGCGCGGCGACGGCGTCCTGCGCGGCCGCGGCGGCCTGCTCGGCCGCGGTGAGCATCCGGGCACATCGGTGCTTGACCGCCTGGAACTGGCCGATCGGCCGGCCGAACTGGTGCCGGATCCTGGCGTAGTCCGCCGCCGTCCGCACCGCCCAGCCGGCGATGCCGCACGCTTCCGCGGCGAACAGCGCGGCCGCCAGGCTGGTGACGTCGGTGCGGGTGAGACCGGGCAGGATCCGCCCGGCGGGCACCGGGACCCGGTCGGCGCGGAGCCTGGCCAGCGGGCGGGTCCGGTCCAGGCTACCCAGCCCGGTGACGGTCAGGTCCGCGGTGTCGACCACGGCCCACCGCTCGTGGGTCCCGGTCAGCACCGGCAGCACCACCAGGTCAGCCAGGGCGCCCCCGAGCACCGGGGCCGATTCGCCGTCGAGGATCAGGCTGCTGTCGGCAGCCGTGCCGGGCACCCCGGCCGCCAGCGCGACGGCCCCGGACCGCGACCCGTCCGCGAGCCCGGCCAGCAGTTTGCCCATCTCGCCGCCCGGGCGGCCGTCGGCAGGTTGCGCCAGGGCCAGCAGCGCGCTCGCCAGTACCGTAGGCAGGAACCCGCCCGGCACCAGGGCGTGCCCCAGCTCCTCCAGGGCCACCGCCAGCTCGCTGAGACCGTAGCCCTGGCCGCCGGACTCCTCCGCCAGGTGCAGGCCGAGCAGGCCCTGCGCGGCCAGGGCGGGCCGCAGCACCCCGGGGTAACTCCCCTCCCCGTCAGATTCCGCCCCGCCCGATTCCGCGGCCGCCCGGACCACATCGGGTCCGCAATGCCGCTCGGCCCATCGGCGTACCGACGCGGCCAGCTCCAGATGGTCTTCGCTGACGCCGAGCGCCATGGTTCACCTCGCTGTGGGAGCAGGGCCCGTGCGGAATGCAAGGGTAACGACACCAAAGCACGGCCGGACCAGGTCAACAATGGGTAGATGCAGCCAGAGCCGCCTCCGGGGACCAACACCCCGGACGGGCCTGCCCCCGGCCCCGTCCGGAACGGCCCCGTCCCGAACGGCCCCGTCCCGGATGGCCCCGTCCCGGATCGCCCCGGTGCCCGGCCCGGGCCCACCGGCCCCACCACCGCGCCCGCCGCCGCCCAGGGTTCGCGCCGCGCCCGCGCCTACCGGATGCCCCGCTCTCCGCGCCCGGGCCGGGGCCGCAACCCCGTCTGGTACGCGCTGGTCACCCGGGCCGAGCGCGTCGAGCACGAGGCCGCGCACAACCTGCCCGCCTGGCGGCGGAGCACCCGGGGTGAGCCGCGCTGGCCGGTCACCATCAGCGTCATCGTCGCGATCGTCCTGCAGCGGCTGCTGCCCGGCCAGCTGGCCCTCCGGCCGGTGCCGGGCTACCTGGTGCCCATCCTGGAGGGCGGGGTGCTCCTCGCGCTGGCCATCGCCAACCCGGTGCGCATCGAGCGGCGCGGCCCGCTCGTCCGCTGGGTCAGCATCGTGCTGATCCTCGTGATCAGCACGGCCAACGCGGCTTCCGCGGTACTGCTCATCCAGCACATCCTGACCGGCCGTGCGGGCGGCAAGGCAGGCCCGCTGCTGGCCTCCGGCGCGGCCATCTGGGCCACCAACGTGATCGCGTTCGCCCTCTGGTACTGGGAGTTCGACCGGGGCGGGCCGGTGCACCGGGCCCACGCCACGTTCCAGTACCTGGACTTCCTGTTCCCGCAGATGACTATCGACAAGATGACCGCGCCGGACTGGGAGCCCCGGTTCGTGGACTACCTGTACCTGTCGTTCACTAACGCCACCGCGTTCAGCCCGACGGACGTCATGCCGCTGGCCCGCTGGGCCAAGCTGACCATGCTGGTCCAGTCGGCGGTGTCCCTGTCGCTGGGCGCGCTGGTCATCGCCCGTGCGGTGAATATCCTCCCGGGCTGACCCGTCCGGCCCCCCATGGCCATCCCGGTTACTAGCGGGTATCATGGCCCTTGTTACTCGCCGGTAGCAGTCGGGACCCGGTACCTGAACCCAGTGCTCATAGCCGGGTGCCACCAGGGGTTGTCAGAACTGCTCTTCAGAATGGGAGCGGCCATGGGTCACTACAAGAGCAACCTTCGCGACATCGAGTTCAACCTGTTCGAGGTGCTTCGCCGCCAGGACCTGCTCGGCCGTGAGCCCTACCCGGACGTCGACGAGGAGACCGCCCGCGGCATCCTCGGCGAGGTGAACCGGCTGGCCACCGGCCCGATCGCCGAGTCCTTCGTGGACGCCGACCGGAACCCGCCGGTGTTCGACGCCGGCACCGCGTCGGTGCGGATGCCGGAGAGCTTCAAGAAGTCCTTCGCCGCATTCATGGACGCCGAGTGGTTCCGCCTCGACCTGCCCACCGAGCTGGGCGGGATAGCCGCGCCGCGCACCCTGGCCTGGTCGGTGGCTGAGCTCATCCTGGGCGCCAACCCCGCGGTCTGGATGTACTCCGGCGGCCCGAACTTCGCCCAGGTGCTGTGGGCCATCGGCACCCCGGACCAGCAGCGGTTCGCGCAGCAGGCCATCGATCGCAAGTGGGGCAGCACCATGGTCCTGACCGAGCCGGAAGCCGGCTCGGACGTGGGGGCCGGCCGGACCAGGGCGATCGAGCAGCCCGACGGCACCTGGCACATCGAGGGCGTCAAGCGGTTCATCACCAGCGCCGAGCACGACATGGCCGAGAACATCTTCCACCTGGTGCTGGCCCGCCCCGAGGGGGCCGGGCCCGGCACCAAGGGCCTGTCCATGTTCCTGGTGCCCAAGTACCTGGTCGGCCCGGACGGTGAGCTCGGCGAGCGCAACGGCGCCCGGGTCACCGGGGTCGAGCACAAGATGGGCCTCAAGGCCTCGACCACCTGCGAGCTCACCTTCGGCGGGGACCGCCCAGCGGTCGGCACCCTGGTCGGCGGCGTGCACGACGGCATCCGGCAGATGTTCCTGATCATCGAGCACGCCCGGATGATGGTCGGCACCAAGGCCATCGCCACCCTGTCCACCGGCTACCTGAACGCGCTGGAGTACGCCCGGCAGCGGGTCCAGGGCGCGGACATGACCCAGATGACGGACAAGTCCGCGCCGCGGGTCACGATCATCCACCACCCCGACGTCCGCCGGATCCTGATGATGCAGAAGGCGTACGCCGAGGGCATGCGGGCGCTGGTGCTGTACACCGCCTCCTGGCAGGACGCGGTGCAGCTCGCCAAGGCAGGGGGCCGGACCGGGTCGGCTAGCACGGGGCCGGGCACCGCCGGCGACCTCGCGGTGCGGGTCAACGACCTGCTGCTGCCGGTGGTCAAGGGCGTGGGCTCGGAGCGGGCTTATGAGCTGCTCACGCTGTCCCTGCAAACCTACGGCGGGTCGGGCTTCATCCAGGACTTCCCGATCGAGCAGTACATCCGGGACGCCAAGATCGACAGCCTGTACGAGGGCACCACCGCGATCCAGGGCATGGACCTGTTCTTCCGTAAGACCCTGCGCGACCAGGGCGTAGCCCTGGGCGCCGTGCTCGGCGAGATCAAGGAGTTCGCGGCCAGCGAGGCCGGCAACGGACGGCTCAAGACCGAGCGCGCCGCGCTGACCGCCGCGATCGCCGACGTCGAGGCTATGGTCGTGGCCCTGTCCGGGTACGCGCTCGCCTCGCTGGAGCAGCCTGCGGAGGTCTACAAGGCCGGGCTGAACAGCACCCGGCTGCTGATGGCCCTGGGCGACCTGCTCATCGGCTGGCTGCTGGCCCGGCAGGCCGAGGTCGCGATCCGCGCCCTGGACGAGGGGGCCGGCCGCGACGAGGCCTTCTACCAGGGCAAGGTGGCCACCGCGCGGTTCTTCGCCGAGACGGTGCTGCCGCGGCTGGCCGTGGAGCGCCAGATCGCCGAGACCACCACGCTGGATCTCATGGAGCTTCCCGAAGACGCGTTCTAGTAGGGGTTCCCCTAGAACGCGTACTGCACGGCGGCCCGGTCAGCGACGATCGGCCTCACGTACGTGCTGATGATGTCCCGGTGCACCGGGTGGTCCCGGTACACCAGGTAGTCATCCACGTTGTCGAAGTCCGCGACCACCGCGAACTGGTAGCTATCCGGGTTCAGCCCGGCATCCAGGCCCACGTGGTAGTCCTTTATTTCCGGGATGGCCCCGGGCAGCGTGCGCAGCTGCCGCGCCAGTTCCTCCTGCCGCTCCCGGGTGGTCTCCGGAGTGAACTTGAATACCACAACGTGCCGGAACATCGGCGGCGTCCTTTCTGGAGAGTGGGGCCAGCTGTCTGCTTGCTGATCCAGGGCTCGTTAACCCCAGGCCAGCATGACCGTCGGGTCGTGGAGCATGGCCCCGATGTCGCGGAGCACGGCGGAGCCCAGGTCGCCGTCCACGATGCGGTGGTCGAACGACAGCGACAGGGTCGTCACCTTGCGCACGGCGAGCTGGCCGTCCACCACCCACGGCGCGTCCTTGATCTGCCCGAAGGCCAGGATGGCCGCTTCCGGCGGGGTGATGATAGGCGTCCCCGCGTCCACCCCGAACACCCCGACGTTGGTGATGGTGATCGTGCCGCCGGACAGGTCGGCCGGTGACGCCTTGCCCGCCCGCGCCGTCTCGGCCAGGCTGGCCAGCGCCCGGGCGAGCTCGGGCAGGCCCAGCCCGTGCGCGCCCTTGATGGTCGGCACGATCAGCCCCCGGTCGGTGGCGGCGGCGATGCCCAGGTTCACGTAGTGCCTGACCACGATCTCCTGCGCGTCCTCGTCCCAGGTGGAGTTGATCATCGGGTGCCGGGCCACCGCGATCAGCAGTGCCCGGGCCACCAGCACTAGCGGCGAGACCCGCACCCCGGCGAACTCCGGCAACTCCCGCAGCCGCCGGACCGCCTCGACCGTGGCGTCGACGTCGACCTGCAGGAACTCGGTGACGTGCGGGGCACGGGCGCTCTCCGTCACCGCCGCCGCGGTGTGCTTGCGGATCCCCCGGATCGGGATCCGTTCCTCGCGGAGACCGGCCGGTGCCGCGGCCACCTGGAGGATCAACCCCTCCGCCGCCTGCTGCACGTCGTCCCGGGTGATGGACCCGCCCGGCCCGGTGCCCGCGAGTCCGCCCAGGTCCACGCCCAGCTCCCGGGCGAGCTTGCGCACCGGCGGCTTCGCCAGCACGCTAGCGTGGACGCCCGCCACACCGTTGGCTCTGCCTGGGGAAATTCCAGGATCCGCAACGGAGCCGGCCCCGGCCGGTGCCTTGCGCTGGCGCCGGGTGGTCGCGGCGGCCTTGACGCCGTAGCCGACCAGCACCGCCTGCCGTTCCTCGGTGGGGGGAACCTGCGGGATCAGATCCTCCGACGAGGGACGGGGCCCGGCGGCCGCGATCGCCGCCGGATCAGTACGGTCAGGGTCGGCCGGGGCAGGCGCCGGACTGCCGGCCCGGGGCGGCGCCGTCGCCGGCCCGCTTCCCGCCGGGGCGGGCACGTCCACCGCGATGATGGGCGTGCCCACGTCCACGGTCTGGCCCTCGGCCACCAGCAGGTCGGCCACCACGCCCGCGTACGGGCTGGGCAGCTCGACGATGGCCTTGGCCGTCTCGATGTCCACGATGATCTGGTTCACGGTCACCGTGTCACCCGGCTTCACCCGCCAGCTGACGATGTCCGCCTCGGTGAGACCCTCGCCCACGTCGGGGAGCCGGAACTCCCGGCGCTGCGTAGTCACAGACTCGGTCATGCCAGCCCCCTCTCAGACGGTGAAGGTGCGGTCGACGGCGTCCAGCACCCGGTCCAGGTCGGGCAGGTAGTGGTCCTCCAGCCGCGACGGCGGGTACGGGGTGGAGAAGCCGCCCACCCGCAGCACCGGCGATTCCAGCTGATAGAAGCACTCCTGCGTGATCCGCGCCGCGATCTCCGCGCCCAGCCCGCCGGTGACCGGGGCCTCGTGGGCCACCACGCACCGGCCGGTGTGCCGTACCGACCCGCAGATGGTTTCCAGGTCCAAAGGGGACAGCGAGCGCAGGTCGATGACCTCGATCGAGCGTCCTTCGGCCCGGGCGGCCACGGCCGACTCCACGCAGGTCCGCACCATCGGCCCGTAGCACAGCAGGGTCACGTCGGTGCCGTCCAGCACGATCCTGGCCCGGTCCATCGGCAGCGCGGCGCCCAGGCCGGCGGCCGGGTCGACCTCGGCCTTGTCCCAGTAGCGGCGCTTCGGCTCGAAGAATATGACCGGGTCGTCGCAGCGGATCGACTGCTGGATCATGGCGTAGGCGTCCGTGGAGTTGGCGCAGGCCACCACCCGCAGCCCCGCGGTGTGCGCGAACAGCGCCTCGGGGGACTCGCTGTGGTGCTCGACCGCGCCGATGCCGCCGCCGCAGGGGATCCGGATCGTGACCGGCATGGTCACGTGGCCCAGCGAGCGCAGGCGCATCTTGGCCAGCTGGCTGACGATCTGGTCGAAGGCCGGGAACACGAACCCGTCGAGCTGGATCTCGCAGACCGGCCGGTAGCCGCGCAGGGCCAGGCCGATCGCGGTGCCGATGATGGCGGACTCGGCCAGCGGGGTGTCGACGACCCGGGTCTCGCCGAAATCCTTCTGCAGCCCGTCGGTAACCCGGAACACGCCGCCCAGCTTGCCGACGTCCTCGCCCATCACGAGCACCCTGGGGTCGTCCTCGAGCGCTTTGCGCAGGCCGGCGTTGAGCGCCTTGGACAGCGTCATGACCGTCATCGGACCTCCTCCCCGGTGAACGAGTCGAGGTAGGCCGCGTACTGCTCGCGTTCGGTGTCCAGCAGCGTGTGCGGCTCGGCGTAGACGTTCTCGAAGATGGCCAGCGGCTGCGGGTCCGGCATCTCCAGGCAGGCCTGGCGGACCCGGCTGCCCAGCTCGTCCGCCTCGGCGTCCACCTCCTCCAGGAACGAGGCGCCGGCGGCGCCGGTGCGCACCAGGTACGCCTTGACCCGCTCGATCGGGTCCTTCAGCTTCCATGCCTCCAGCTCGCTGGCCAGCCGGTACCGGGTCGGGTCGTCGGTGGTGGTGTGGGCGCCCATCCGGTAGGTGAACGCCTCGATGAGCGTGGGCCCCTGGCCCTCCCGGGCCGCCTGCATGGCCTTCCTGGTCACCGCCAGGCAGGCGAGCACGTCGTTGCCGTCCACCCGCACGCCGGGGAAGCCGAACCCACTGGCCCGCTGGTAGAGCGGGATGCGGCTCTGCCGCTCCAGCGGCTCGGAGATGGCCCACTGGTTGTTCTGGCAGAAGAACACGACCGGCGCGTTGAACACCGACGCCCAGATGAACGCCTCGTTGACGTCACCCTGGCTGGTGGCGCCGTCACCGAAGTAGACGATGACCGCCTCGCCGTCCTCGCCGACCGCGCCGTCCCGCTGGATGCCCATCGCGTAGCCGGTAGCGTGCAGCGTCTGCGCGCCGATCACGATCGTGTACAGGTGGAACCGGTACGCGGCGGGGTCCCAGCCACCGTGGCTGACCCCGCGGAACAGCTCCAGCAGCCGGATCGGGTCCAGCCCGCGGCACCAGGCCACGCCGTGCTCACGGTAGGTGGGGAAGGCCATGTCGCGCGGCCCGAGCGCGCGGCCCGAGCCGACCTGCGCCGCTTCCTGCCCGAGCAGCGAGGCCCAGATCCCGAGTTCCCCCTGCCGCTGCAGCGCGATGGCCTCGGTGTCGATCCGCCGCACCAGGACCAGGTCCCGGTAGAGGTCTTTCACCTCGCCGTCGGTGAGCTCCAGCGGGTAGTCCGGATGCTCGACCCGCTCGCCCTCCGGGGTGAGCAGCTGGATGGTTTCGGTGCGCGGTCCCGGCGGCCGGTCCAGGCCTCCGGAGCCTCGCGGTGCGGCGACCGCACCGTCAGCGTCGACGGTCACGTGGCACTCCCTCTGGTGGTGGGGTTCACGAGCCCCCATGGTGGTGGGGTTCACTAGGGCCATCGTGGCAGACCGGGCTGCGGCCGGGGAAACCCTGGTATTGATCAGCGGTACAGATCGGCAACGACAGTTCACCAAAGCACAGTTCACCAGGAACAGTTCACCAGGAACAGGGAGGCGGGAACCAGTGGCCCGAATCGTCGTCGACGTGATGCTCCGCAAGGAGATCCATGATCCGCAGGGGGAGGCGATCGCCAGCGCGGCGCACCGGCTCGGCTTCGGCCAGGTGCTCGGGGTCCGGCAGGGCAAACGGTTCGAGGTCGAGCTGACCGGGCCCGCGGATGAGTCCGCGCTGGCCCGGATGGCCGAGCTGGCCGGGGAACTGCTGGCCAACCCGGTGATCGAGGAGTTCACGTTGCACGAGAGCTGACCCCAACGGGCCGCTCAGCCGGCCGGGTCGTTGAGCACAACTACATAACCCTAAGAGTTCACGATTATCCGCGCCAGGGCCGGGAAAGGACTCAAGTGGCCAGCGCCAACACGGGATGAGGGACCTGAGGGGCGGATGCGGGCTCACAAGAGACGCGCCGAGGAGTCGATTGTGGACGTTGAGTTCTGCCTGGTGTTTCCGCATGAGGCACTCAGCGTGCCGGTCATGCGCAGGGTCCTGGGCGACACCCTACGCCGGCTCGGGGCCGATGAGGAAGGGGTCAGTGACCTCCTCCTCGCGGTGACCGAAGCCTGCACCAACGTGCTCAAGCACGGTGCACCCGGGCCGAGGTACGAGATCGTCGCCCGGATCGGCGAGCGTGGCTGCCTGATCCAGGTGCTGAATGACGAGCGCGGCCTCGATTCGCTCCTGGTGCCGGCCCCGCGCCGGCCCATGCGGGACGCCGTGCACGGGCCAGGGCGTTTCCGCCGCCGGACGGTCGGCGCCGGGGCCCGGCGCGGACCGCGCCCAGGCGGCCGGTGGCGCCCCGCGGGGCAGCCGCTGACCGAGGACCAGATGATCGCCCTGCTGCCGGAGTCCGGCCGCGGCCTGGCCATCATGCGGGCCTGTGTCGATGACGTGACGCTGAGCAGCGGGCCCGGCCTGGGCACCGTCGTCTCCCTGCAGAAGCGGATGGCGTGGCGGGACGACGCGCCGCTGCTGGAGGGCCAGCTCCGGAACGCCGGCTGACCCCCACCGCTACCCCCGGCCACCGCCCCTATCATCCCGCCCGGCACGGTAGCCTGCAGGAAGACCACCCCCGCTCTCCCCGCTGCGAGGATGCCTCATGACAGCCCGCGTGGGCGTCATCACCTTTCCTGGGTCGCTGGATGATGCCGATGCCGCGCGCGCCGTGGCCCGGGCCGGCGCCGAACCTGTACCGCTCTGGCACGGCGACCGTGACCTGCGCGGCCTGGCCGCGGTCATCCTGCCGGGCGGCTTCTCCTACGGCGACTACCTGCGCTGCGGCGCCATCGCGCGGTTCGCGCCGGTGATGGGCGAGCTCATCCCGGCGGCCCGGGCTGGGCTGCCGGTCCTGGGCATCTGCAACGGCTTCCAGATCCTCTGCGAGGCCCACCTGCTGCCGGGCGCGCTGACCCGGAACGCGGGCCTGCGGTTCATCGACCGGGTGGTCCGGGTACGCATCGAGGAAACCCGCACCCCGTGGACCGCGGACTACGCCCAGGATCAGGAGATCAGCGTGGTGCTGAAGAGCGGTGAGGGCGCTTATGTGGCCGATCCGGCCACACTGGTCCGGCTGACCGCAGCCGGCCAGGTCGTCGCGCGCTACGCAGGCGGCAATCCGAACGGATCCGTTGGGGATATTGCGGGTGTGCGGAACGAAGCAGGCAACGTGGTAGGGCTGATGCCGCACCCAGAGCACGCGATCGACGCGCTCACCGGGCCCGGCGCCGACGGTCTCGGCTTCTTCACCTCCGTGCTGCGGGTCATGGCGGAGGAGATGGCAGGCGGATGAGCGGCGCGACAGACACGGTCGGCCGCGCCGCGGCCACCCCCGGCCAGCCGCAGCCCTACGCCGAACTCGGCCTGACCAGCGCGGAGTACGCGCGGATCGGCGAGCTGCTGGGCCGCCGGCCGACCGACGCGGAGCTGGCCATCTACTCGGTGATGTGGAGCGAGCACTGCTCCTACAAGTCCTCCAAGGTGCACCTGCGCCGGTTCGCGGAGTCCGCGCCGCCGTCGGCGGCCCTGCTCGCCGGGATCGGCCAGAACGCAGGCGTGGTGGACATCGGCCAGGGGTACGCGGTCACGTTCAAGGTCGAGTCGCACAACCATCCCTCGTACGTGGAGCCGTTCCAGGGCGCGGCGACCGGCGTGGGCGGGATCGTGCGCGACATCCTGGCCATGGGAGCCCGGCCGGTCGCGGTGATGGACTCGCTGCGGTTCGGGCCCGCGGACGCGCACGATACCCGCCGGGTGCTGCCCGGGGTGGTGTCTGGCATCTCGTTCTACGGGAACTGCCTGGGGCTGCCCAACATCGGCGGTGAGCTGGCCTTCGATCCCTGCTACCGCGGGAACCCGCTGGTCAATGCGTTGTGTGTCGGGGTCATGCGGCACCAGGACCTCAAGCTGGCCGCGGCCCGCGGGACCGGCAACAAGGTGATCCTGTTCGGTTCGCGGACTGGCCCGGATGGCATCGGCGGCGCCTCGGTGCTGGCCAGCGCCACGTTCGGGGGCCCTGGCGGGGCTGGCGGGGCTGGCGGGCCTGGCGGGCCTGGCGGGGCTGGCGACGGGGCAGCTGGCACTGGCGGGGTAGCCAGCGCCGACTCGGCCAAGCGGCCCAGCGTCCAGGTCGGCGACCCGTTCATGGAAAAGCTGCTGATCGAGTGCTGCCTGGAGCTGTACGCCGCCGGCCTGGTGACCGGCATCCAGGACCTGGGCGCGGCCGGCGTCGCGTGCGCGACCACCGAGCTGGCCGCGGGGGGCGGCAGCGGCATGCGGGTGGATCTCGACACGGTGCCGCTCCGCGACCCGGCGCTAGGCCCAGCCGAGATCTTGATGAGCGAGTCGCAGGAACGCATGATGGCCGTGGTCGAGCCTGCCCACGTGGGCCACTTCATGGAGGTCTGCGCCCGCTGGGGCGTGCTGGCCACGGTGATCGGCGAGGTCACCGGCACCGGCCGGCTGGAGATGACCTGGCGCGGTGAGCAGGTGGTGGACATCCCGCCCGCCAGCGCGGCCGACGAGGGCCCGGTGTACCACCGGCCCATCCAGCGCCCGGCCAGCCAGGACGCGATGGCGGCCGACGACCCGGCCGCGCTGCCCCGCCCGGAGGGCGGCCCCGAGCTGCGGGCCACGCTGCTGTCCCTGCTGGCCTCGCCGGGGCTGGCCGACAAGAGCTGGGTCACCGAGCAGTACGACCGGCATGTCCGGGGCAACACGGTCCTGGCCACGCCCCAGGACGCCGGCGTGATCCGGATCGACGAGCAGACCGGCCTCGGGATCGCGCTGGCCACGGACGGAAACGGCCGGTTCAGCCTGCTCGACCCGTACGCGGGCGCCGAGCTCGCGCTGGCCGAGGCGTACCGCAACGTGGCCGCCACCGGCGCGGTGCCGCTCGCGGTGACCAACTGCCTGAACTTCGGCTCACCCGAGGACCCCGGGGTCATGTGGCAGTTCAGCGAGGCGGTCCGCGGGCTCGCGGACGGGTGCGCCGCCCTCGGGGTGCCGGTCACCGGCGGCAACGTCAGCTTCTACAACCAGACCGACGAGGCGCCCATCCATCCCACGCCGGTGATCGGGGTGCTCGGCGTGCACGCCGACGTGACCCGGCGGGTCCCGATCGGGCTGCGCACCGAGGGGGCCCCCATCGTGCTGCTGGGCCGGACCGAGGCCGAGTTCGGCGGGTCGGCCTGGGCCCAGGTGACCCACGGGCACTGCGGCGGACGGCCGCCTGAGGTGGACCTGGCGGCCGAGCGGGCCCTCGCTGCGGTGCTGACCGCGGCGGCCGCCGACGGCCTGCTGGAGGCGGCACACGACCTGTCCGAGGGCGGCCTGGCCATCGCGCTGGCCGAGTGCTGCCTGGACCAGCGGGTCGGCTGCCAGGTGGCGCTCCAGGGCGACCTGTTCACCGAGCTGTTCAGCGAGTCCGCGGCGCGCGCCGTGGTCGCGGTCCGGCCCGGGTCCGAGCGGGCCTTCACCGCGCTGGCCGCCCGGCGTGGCGTGCCCGTGCAGCGACTCGGGGTAGCCGGCGGGGACAGCCTGGTCGTGCAGGGCAGCTTCGACATCCCCGTGGGCGAGCTCGAGGCGGCGCACCGGGGTACGCTGCCGGCGTTGTTTGGTGCGCTGAGGCCGGGGAGCTAGGCCCGGGCAGCCAGCTCAGGCCAGCCAGGTCAGGCCAGCCAGGTCAGGCCAGCCAGGTCAGTAAGCCGACCAGAACATGATCAGCTGCGGCCACGGCTTGCCTGCCGCGCACTTCTGCAGTTCGGCCACCACGGACGCGCCTGACGAGGCGTTCCCCAGCCCCAGGCACCGCCCGTCGGACGCGCTGCGCAGCTCCCAGTAGTCCCGGCCCTGCGAGTCGGTGCCCTGGAACGGGTGGTACCAGCGCTGGTCGAGCCCGGCGTCGCAGGGCGCCAGTTGCGCGGTGGCCTGGCCGCCGCGGCCCACCGCAGTCAGGCACCGGCCGTTCGGGGAGAACAGCAGGACGAACCCGACGCCGATCATCTGGTCGGCCTGCCACTGCTGGTTGGACTGGACGGTCTCGCCGCCGCCGGTGCTGGCGGTGAAGAGGAGACCGCCGGCCCCGGCGTAGAGCAGCGTCGCAGAGGAACCCGAGGAGCCCGCCTGGCCGGTGCGGCCCAGGTTGGCCAGGCCCACCGACTGCTCGCTCGTGATCTTGTCGGACAGCCCGAGCCCCCCCGGCTGCGCCGTATTCGTGCTCCGGGAGTGGAGGAAGGCGACCACGCCCACCGCGACCAGCACCGCCAGTACGACTGTCGCGCTGATCAAGATGGCAGCCGTGGCCCGCGATTTGTCTTTGCTCCGTCGCCCAGGACCGCGTATCCCTGCCATAGGGATGACGATTATCTGCTCCTGGCCGGTTAGGCCAGCTATATCCGCAAATCGGTCGAATCATGATATATGTCGTCACCCAGTGGTCCTGGGTGTCCACGCGGTGTCCCGGATCATGGTGATTCGGGTCACGGTACGTTAGGGAGGCTGATGCCACCCCGCCGTCCCGATCCCCAGCGACTGCGCGCCGCCCTGGACGCGCAGCGCTCGGCGCTGGGCCAGGATCCGTGGGCGGGTCCGGCCGAGCCCGCGGTACTCGGGCGGGCGCTGGCCTTCGCCGTGCTCGGGGCGCTGGACTCCGGCGTGGAGCCGCAGCGGGAGGCCACCCGGGCCGCGGTCGCTCACCTGCTTGGCCTGCTCGCCGCCGACGCGCCCGGCCGCGCGGTGGAGGTCCGGGTGCCACCGTACGCCGCGGTCCAAGCCGTCGCCGGGCCGCGGCATACCCGGGGAACCCCGCCGAACGTGGTGGAGACTGACCCCGTGACCTGGGTCAGGCTGGCCCTGGGCCGGCTGTCCTGGGCGCAGGCGCGGGAGGCCGGGCTGGTCAGCGCCAGCGGGCCGCGCGCCGACCTGTCGGACTGGTTGCCGCTACTGCGCGGTACGACCAGCGCCTCCGCATCATTAGACTGACCGCGTGGTCAACCCCGATGGCCGACTGACGGACGATGTGGATCCCGGAGACCGGCCTCCTCGGGACGCATGCGGAGTCTTCGGCGTGTGGTCCCCCGGTGAGGAAGTCGCCAAGCTCGCCTACTTTGGCCTGTACGCCCTGCAGCACCGGGGCCAGGAGTCGGCGGGCATCGCGGTCAGTGACGGCGACCGGATCGTGGTGTACAAGGACATGGGCCTGGTGGCCCAGGTCTTCGATGAGGCTGCCCTGTCCACGCTGCGCGGCTACATCGCGGTCGGGCACTGCCGGTACTCGACCAGCGGTGCCTCCACCTGGGAGAACGCCCAGCCGACGTTCCGGTCTACCCCCGTGGCCAGCCTGGCCCTCGGGCACAACGGCAACCTGATCAACACCCTGGAGCTCGCGGCCATCGCCAGCGGCGCCGACGGCGAGCGCGGCGCGGCCGGCCAGCGGGCCACCACCGACACCGACGTGCTCACCGCCCTGTTCGCCGACCCGCGGATGGCCAGCGTCGAGGAGAGCGCCCTGGCCGCGCTCCCGCTGGTGCGCGGCGCCTACTCGCTGGTGTTCATGGACGAGCACACGCTGTACGCGGCCCGCGATCCGCAGGGCTTCCGCCCCCTGGTGCTCGGCCAGCTGGCCAGCGGCTGGGTGGTGGCCAGCGAGACCGCGGCCCTGGACATCGTGGGCGCGTCGTTCGTCCGGGAGATCGAGCCGGGCGAGCTGATCACCATCGATGAGCGCGGCGTCAGATCCCGGCACTTCGCCCGGCCGCACCCCGCGGGCTGCCTGTTCGAGTACGTCTACCTGGCCCGCCCCGACACCGCCATCGCGGGGCGCAGCGTGCAGGCCACCCGGGTCCAGGTCGGCCGGATGCTGGCCGCCGAGCACCCGGTCGAGGCGGACCTGGTCATCCCGGTGCCGGAGTCGGGCACGCCGGCGGCCATCGGGTACGCCCAGGCCAGCGGCATCCCGTACAGCCAGGGGCTGGTTAAGAACTCCTACGTCGGGCGGACGTTCATCCAGCCCAGCCAGACCATCCGGCAGCGCGGCATCCGGCTCAAGCTGAACCCGTTGCGGGAGGTCATCGCGGGCCAGCGGGTGGTCGTGGTGGACGACTCGATCGTGCGCGGCAACACCCAGCAGGCCATCGTGGCCATGCTCCGCGAGGCGGGCGCGGCCGAGGTGCACGTGCGCATCTCCAGCCCGCCGGTGGCCTGGCCCTGCTTCTACGGGATCGACTTCGCGACGCGGGCCGAGCTGATCGCGGGTAGTTCCACGGTCGAGGAGATCCGCGACTCCATCGGGGCGGACTCGCTCGGCTTCATCTCACTTGAGGGCCTCACTGAGGCGACGACCATCCCGGCGGGCCGGCTGTGCCGGGCCTGCTTCGACGGCCAGTACCCGGTCCCGGTCGCCGAGGCCGAGCGGGGCAAGCACCTGCTGGAAGTAGTCCCCCCGGTCCTGTCGTGATGCACACCTACCGGGACTGGTGATGAGTACCTACCGTGACGCGGGCGTGGACATCGCCGCGGGCGAGCGCGCCGTGGACCTGATGCGGGCGTCGATCGCCCGGACCAGCGGCCCGCAAGTGATCGGTGGCCTGGGCGGGTTCGCCGGCCTGTTCGACGCGAGCCAGCTGACCACCATGCGGCGGCCGCTGCTGGCTACCTCGACCGACGGCGTGGGCACCAAGGTGGTGCTCGCCAGCCGGCTGGGGATCTACGACACGGTCGGCATCGACCTGGTCGGGATGGTCGTGGACGACCTGGTGGTGTGCGGGGCGGAACCGCTGTTCATGACCGACTACATGGTGTTCGGCTGCCTCCAGCCGGAGCGCGCCGCGACCATCCTGTCCGGCGTGGCCGAAGGGTGCGTGCAGGCGGGCTGCGCCCTGATCGGGGGAGAGACGGCCGAGCATCCTGGCCATTTCGGACCGGACGACTTCGACCTGGCCGGCGCGGCAACCGGCGTGGTCGACCATGACGACCTGCTGGGCCCGCACCGCGTGCAGCCCGGCGACATAGCGCTGGCGCTGGGGTCGTCAGGGCTGCATTCCAACGGCTTCTCGCTGGTCCGGCGGGTGCTGGAGCGGGCCGGGCTGGACCTGGCGGCCGAGTTCCCCGAGATCGGCAGCCCGCTGGGCGCCGAGCTGCTGACCCCGACCCGCATCTACGCCCGCGACTGCCTGGCCCTGGCCGCCGACTGCGACGTGCACGCCTACGCTCACATCACCGGCGGGGGGCTGGCCGCCAACCTTTCCCGGGTCCTTCCCCCGCGGGCCGACGCGGTCCTGGACCGGGGCAGCTGGCGGCCACCGGCCGTATTCGGCCTCCTCGCGGACCGCGGTGGAGTGCCGCCAGCCGAGATGGAGCAGGTGTTCAATATGGGCGTCGGCATGGCCGCCGTGATCGGCCGCGCGGACACGGACCGGGCCCTCGGCATGCTGACGCACCGCGGCGTCCCGGCGTGGGTGGTCGGTGAGATCGTGCCCGGCTCGGGGACCGCCCGGCTGACCGGGCGGCACCCCTCGGAGGGCTAGGGGCTAGGCCGTCAGGCCCGCCTGCTTATATGCGACCCGTTGCCGTAGCCGAGGTCGTCCTCGTCCTCGTCCTCGTCGTCGTCGTCGTGATCGGCATCATCGGCGTCCGCGTCATCCGCGTAACGCCCTGCGACGTAAGGGTCGCCATCCGCATCCCCTTCGTCCCTGCCGACACCCAGCTCAGTCCGCAGCCGGTCAAGGTCCGTGCCGCCGCTGTTGTACTTCAGCTGGCGTGCCACCTTTACCTGCTTGGCCTTGGCTCGGCCGCGCCCCATTGGCTCGACCCCCTCGAACATGCGGAGCCACTCTCGGGCTCCTGCTCCCTGCGCTGATGACTTGCGGCTTTACGCATGCAGGACGGCCCGTCGCCAACTCCACCGCTTGAGGTGCGACGCGCTTCCAGCTTGCGTACAGATCCAACCGTACCTGCTTTGCGCCGTAAGCGCCTCTACAGGATGCGAGCAGGACTGATTGACCCCCATCAATTCCTGCCGGACGGGCATCCAGTGCAAAACTTCACCCACCCAGCCAGATCCCCCGGAGCCTGCCCACCTCAGACATCCGGCGCTCGGCCAGGCGGTCGGCCGCGACCGCGGGCGGCACGCCCTCGGTGTCGGCGAGGGCGAAGATCTGCCTGGTCGTGATGTAGATCTGCTCCGCCCGGGCCTGGGCCCGGTCGAAGTTGAACCCGCCCAGCTCGTCGGAGACCTGGATCACGCCGCCCGCGTTGACCACGTAGTCCGGGGCATACAGGACGCCGCGGTCGGCGAGCAGTTTCTCGATGCCGGGGTGAGCCAGCTGATTGTTCGCCCCGCCGCAGACGATGCTGGCCCGCAGGGTCGCCGTGGTGTCATCGTCCAGCGCGCCACCCAGCGCGCACGGAGCGTAGACGTCTATGTCGTGGGCCAGGAGCTCGGCCCGGCTCGCCGCCACCCGTACGCCCGGGTGCGCCGCCACGACCCGGCTGACCGCGCCCGGGTCCACGTCACAGATCACGGCGGAGGCCCCGGCCTCGGCGAGCAGGGTGACCAGCCGCCGCCCGACCTTGCCCACGCCTTCCACCCCGACCAGGCGTCCTTCGAGGCGGGGGCTGCCCCAGCGGTGGTCCGCCGCCGCCCGCATGCCCTGGAAGACCCCGAACGCGGTGAGCACGGAAGAGTCGCCCGCGCCGCCGTTCGGGACCGTCCGCCCGGTCACGTGGCCGGACTCCCGGGCGATGATGTCCATGTCCTCGCTGTAGGTGCCGATGTCGCACGCGGTGATGTAGCGGCCGCCCAGCGACTCGATGAAGCGGCCGTAGGCACGGAGCAGGGCCTCGGACTTGTCCGTGGCGGGATCGCCGATGATCACGGCCTTGCCGCCGCCATGATCCAGGCCCGCCAACGCGTTCTTGTAGGCCATCGCGCGGGACAGGTTCAGCGCGTCGGCCAGGGCGGTGCCCTCGTCCGGATACGGGTAGAAGCGGGTCCCGCCGAGGGAGGGGCCGAGTGCCGTCGAGTAGATGGCGATGATGGCCCGCAGCCCGCTCTGCCGGTCCTGGCAGAAGACGACCTGCTCGTGTCCGTGGCTGGCGCTCGGGGCCAGGTCAGTACTCGGGTGGAACACGTCCGTCACGGTAGTGACTACCTCTCGCGTTCTGGTGGGTGCTTGTGGCCTGCGCACACGACAGGTCGGGCGGCCTGGGTGGGGCTGGCCCAAATCCGACACTATCGCTGCGGGAGACCAGTGACGATCTCGTTATCCGCAGGACATGTACCGCGCCACGGGAGCGTGCCACGATGCGAACGTGCGACCCTACGCGGCCTATCTGCGCGTCTATGAGCCTCTCTCCGCGTTCAGCGACACAGAGAGCCGGTACTGGGCTGAGTACGCGGCCTCGTCGCAGCGCCCGCGGCGCGCGGCTGCCCTGGAAGCCGAGCAGGCCGAGGCGCTGAGGAGGCTGATCGCCACGCCGCCGATCGCGGCCCCGCAGCGGGAGAGCGGTCACGCGTACGTCCGCTGGGCCGACGGCGTCACCTACATCTGCCCCTGGCAGACCCGGCTGCGGTCCTGGCTCGAGCTGGCCCGGCTGCGCTCCACTGCCCGCCCGCTGCAGGCCGCCGCGTTCGCGGCGGGCCAGGCGGACGAGGCGTTGCGGGAGTTCGCCTGCTGGCAGGGCCAGGCGTCATCGCTGCGGGTGTTCATCCAGTCGTGTACCTGGGCGGTGCCCCCCGGGTGGTTCGTGCCGTTCGCCTCCGAGGAGCGGTGGCTCGTGCTGGGCGGGGTGACTGAGGCCGACGGCGGGGGCCCGCCCACCGCGGCCGCGACCCGGACGCTCATCTACGCCACGGCCATGTCGCAGGCCCGGCGGCGGATCGCCCGGGCCCTGAACGCGCTCCGGCGGACCAGCGGCGACGCCTTAACGAGCCCCCCCGGCGCGGCGGGCGGCGCAGACGGCGACGGCGACGGCGACGGCGAACCCAGCCACCGGGATGGCGTGGGCCCGTGGCAGGCCACGGTGGAGATCGCCCAGATCGGCCGGTGGCTGGAGGAGTTCCACCCGCACTCGGTCGTGGAGCTGGATTACGGCGGTCTCGTGCACCTGCTCGACGACGATTCGCTGCGGGCTGATCAGTCGGTCGCGGAAGTGTCGGCGGCCATCAGCGCGAGCCGGGAAGGCCAGCAGGACCTGGCCGGCGTGCTCTATCAGCGGCTCCGCAGCAGGTGGCAGGGGCTGGAGTCGCTCGAAGCCGCCAACTGACTATCAGAGGACGACTTTCCAGATTCCACCCGTTGCAACGATACGTGTCGCTAGAATCACGCAGCGTGACGCATAACAGTGGGGCAACGGGGGCGACCTGTCACAGAATCTTTGCTCCTGGTGGTCGACTTGTCACCGCTGGTGATGGCAATATGGTCTCAGTGGGCCATATAGGACATCCACGGCAGGCTCCACATGGAGCCAGGCAAAGCAACAACCGCAGGATCGCAAACTGGTCCAAGAGGAGAGGCCGTAGACATGTCTGCACGTACACCGGAGGCCGAGCCGCTGCTGACGCCGGCAGAGGTCGCGACAATGTTTCGCGTTGACCCCAAGACAGTGACTCGCTGGGCGAAGGCAGGGAAGCTGACCTCCATCCGGACGCTGGGTGGACACCGCCGCTATCGCGAGACCGAGGTCCGCGCGCTCCTCGCCGGCATCCCGCAGCAGCGCTCGGAGTAGGCCCGCAACGAAACACGACACGCACGACGGCACGACAGGCAGTACCCGAAGTACACGCAGTACCGCACTACATGAGGGGGGGTCGGCCCCGGCTGACAGCCGGGCCGGCGAGCGGCAGACGCGCAGGCCGCTCGCTGGGGTTCGAGAGAACTGCCGGGGTCGATCCTGGGTCATTACCCGGACGGGGAACCGTAATCTTCCCGGGGCGAAGTGACGAGACCGTGACTACTTTGCGTAGTCGCGGTCTAACTTTTTGTAACTACCCTTGCTTAGAGCCCAGGTCCGCCATACTGGTCCCTGCCGCTAGCCAGGACTGCTGCTCGCCAGCACTTCGGGTAGCGGCACGGCCGCCATCCAGGGGGGGTAGGCGGCTTGCTCGGCATCCGCGTACCCGGTGCCGCGGCGCGTGCGGGGGCACGTTCCGGGGCGGGCCGCGATGCCGCCGCCCGCCGGGGACCCGCGAGGCCCGGCGCGGCACCGTTTCTCAGGGGAGGATCGCACAATGCCTGACCCAAGGCTGGTATCCCGCGCGCAACGCGCCGCGACAATGTTGGAGCGGGCATGGGAGCGGTGGCGTGCCACGCAGGGCCTGGAGGCCGAGCCCATGCCGCCGGTCTCGAGCTATGTCGGCTACTCGATCGAGGAGCCGTGGGGGCGGCCCCGGGTCGTCTTCGGCGTGAACGCCGAGGACGCCGAACGGCTCGCGGCGTTGCTGCAGGAGAGCGTCGGCTACGGACCGGACGGGCTGCCCCGGCCCGCTGATCCTGGCTACCGGCCGCCCGCCCGGAGTGGGTTCGCGGCGGACCGCCCAGCCGTCCCGGACCGCGGGTATCCAGACAATGGGCATCCGGACCGCGGGTACGACCAGAGCCTGCTCGACGACGTGCGGGGCCGGATTCCCGTGCAGGGCTGGCCCCCGGAGTTCAGCGAGAGCCGGGAGCAGCTGAACGGCGCCGGGCCCAGCCAGCTCGACGAGCCTGAGCTGCCTCTCGATCTGGGCCCGCTGCAGGCCGACGTGGCCTCGGGCGACCCGCTCGGGTGGACCGGGGAGCTCGGGCGCCCCCACGACCTGAAGTTGCCCGGCGAACTGGGGCTTTCCGATGAGTTCCGGGGGCCGGATGATTTTCTTGATGCTGATGAAGTCCCGCTGGCTGATGGGGTTCCTGGGGCTGACGAGCGCGTGCGCGACGATGAGCGCGAGCCGTTCGGCGTACATGCACCCTACGGCGTGCCCTACGCCGGGGGTGCCCCGTATGCCGTCCCGTACACGGGGGAGCCCTATGACCCTGACGGGCCGTACGGCCAGTCAGGTGGGCACGGTGAGGCGGGGCCGTACCGTGCCGAGGAGGAGTCTGCGGACATATCCAGCGACGCGCCCCAAGGTCCGCCCCGCATCGGCGAGCCGGGGCGCGGCGGCGCCGCGGCTAGCCCCGAAGTCCTGGCCGGAGCCGCGCGTGAGGAGGACGCCCAGCGCGATCTGTCCGGGCCCGATGAGTCCGGGCGGGATGAAGTTGTGTGGGACGAGTCCGGGCCGGAAGAGTCCGGGCGCGATGAGGACCTGCGGGATGAGTCCGGGCGCGATGAGGACCTGCGGGATGAGTCCGGGCGGGATGAGTCCGGGCAGGATGAGTCCGGGCGGGATGAGGACCTGCGGGATGAGTCCGGGCGGGATGAGGACCTGCGGGACGGCGACGCCCGCCCTAGCGGCGGCACGCCGGACCGCATCGGGGGCGCAGGTAAGCACATGCTGGCGGGTGAGGCGTCCCCGCGGATGGACGCCCATGGTCAGGATGCCCTGGACAGGGACGCCCAGCCGGGCGAGACACCACGGGCCGGCGATGGCCCGCCGCCTGGACCCCGGCACGGCTCCACGGCGGAGGGACCGGCCTGGCCCCCGTCGGCCTCAGCCGGCCTGGCCGCGGCCGATTCCCGGCAGGAGCCCCAGGCCGACGCGGAGCCCGACGAGGCCCCGGGGGCACGGGCGGAGGCCGCGGACCGCCCGGCGGATCCCGCCAGCCGGGGCAGCATCACCGACACTATGGCTGCGGAGCTGGCTGGATGGGCCGCCGGTGAGCTCCCGGGGCAGGCCGCGGCGCGCCTGGCCAGCTGGGCGAGCGCCGGTGGCGCGGTGGCCCGTGGCCGGCAGCAGGCCCGCCTCGGTGGCGGCGGAACGGCCGCGGAACGGGTGAGCTAGCGGAGTACTCCCCGTGCCCAGGGTGTTCATCGAGTGCGGCAACATGCGCAACGCTGCCGACGCGGCCCGGCTGATCAACCTCCGGTTCAGGGAGTACATCGCGGTGGCTCTGGCGGCGGCCTTGACCGCCTTCCTCGGCAGGCATTCCTAAGCACGTACTCAGCCATCGCTCAGGTCCGGGCGCTTACATCGTGCTGTGATCCCCGCCGTCGACCTGCCCCGCCTCGGTCACGGGTACTTCGGCCCGCGCGGTGGCAACCAAGGACAACCCTCAGGCTGAGGGTGCAGACGTCTGGGCCCGGCCCGGCCTGCCCAGGGACCGGGCCGGGACCAGACACCATGGGAATTCCCCCACCCGCCGTGCAGACTGTCGGCGGGCCGGCGGAGAATCTGGGACGTGCGGGTTGCGGTGGCTGCCGGACCCGGGCGCACGGCCCTCCTGCAGGAACTCGCCGAGGATGGCAGCGGCTACGCCGCGCCCACCCTGGTCAACGATTTCGCGGCTGCGGTAGCGGACTACGAGCGCGCCGGGCCTGAGCGCGGGGAAACTGTGCGCTGGGTCTGGGCGGACACGTCCAGGTCTTACCCGTCCCTGCTTCGCGCCGGAGTCCGGGTGGACCGCTGTCACGACGTCGCGCTCACCGAGGCGCTGCTTCTCGCACGCGGCGACGAGCCAGCAGGAGCCCGCCCCGTGGTTGCCGAGCGATCCGTGGTTGCCGAGCGATCCGTGGTTGCCGGCCGAGCCGTCGTCGCCCAGCGGGCAGGGGGCGCCCAGCGGGTAGTGGTTGCGGGAACTCCCCCTGGTCCCGGGGTGACTGGGCAGACGACCCTGTTCGGGCCGGCCGAGCCGGGCATCGACGAGGCCCGGGAGGTGCTCGGTGCCTTGGTGGTCGCCCACGCGGACCAGGTACGCCGGATCGCCGCCGATGCACACCCGGCCAGGTTCGGGTTGCTGGCCGCGGTGGAGTCGGCTGGGGGCCTGGCTGCGGCTGAGATGCGCGCCCGGGGCATGCCCTGGCGGGCCGATGTTCATGACGCCCTGCTGGCCGCACTGCTCGGTCCCCGGCCCGGGCCGGGGTTCCGGCCGCCTCGGCTGGCCGAGCTGGCCGCCCAGATCTCCGCCGCGTTCGGCGGGCGCCCGGTCAACCCCGATTCGCCGGCCCAGCTACTGAAGGCGTTCGCCACCGAGGGCGTTGCGGTCTCGTCCACCCGGTCAGGCGTGCTCCGGGCCATCGACCACCCCGCGGTTCCGTTCTTGCTCGAATACAAGGAACTGGCCCGGCTGCATGCGGCTCATGGCTGGGCGTGGCTGGACGAATGGGTGCGCGACGGCCGGTTCCACCCGGAGTACGTAGTCGGGGGAGTGGTGTCGGGCCGCTGGGCGAGCCGTGGCGGCGGTGCGCTGCAGATCCCGCGGGTGATGCGCCGCGCGGTCGTGGCAGATCCGGGCTGGACGCTGGTGGTCGGGGACGCCGCACAGCTTGAGCCGCGGGTTCTCGCCGCGCTCGCCGGTGATGACGCGTTCGCGGAGGCGGCCGGATCCGGCGATCTGTATCACGCCCTGGCCGGGACGTTTGGTGGTGACCGGGCCAAGGCCAAGGTGGCGCTGCTGTCCGCGATGTACGGCGGAGCCGGGGGTGAGGCCTCGCAGCTGCTGGCCGTTCTCCGGCGGCGCTTTCCGCGGGCCGACGCCTATGTGGAGGCCGCCGCGCGGGCGGGGGAGGAAGGCCGGGTGGTCCGGTCCCGGCTCGGCCGGTCCTGCCCGCCGCCGTCCGCCGAGTGGCGGGACCTCACCGCGTCCCCCGACGAGCCGGGCGCCGATGACCAGCTGGCCCGGCGCTCGTTGCGGGCCCGCGGCCGGTTCACCCGGAACTTCGTGGTGCAGGCCAGCGCGGCGGACTGGGCGCTGGTTCTGCTGGCCGGCCTTCGCCAGCGGCTCGCGGCCATGGGCTGCCCGACGGGGTCCGGCGGGCCAGCCGGGGCGGCTGGCCTGGCTGGGGCGGCTGGCCTGGCTGGGGCGGCCGGCCTAGCTGGACCGGCCGGCCGAGCCGGACCGCTGGATGGCCCCGGGCTCGTTTTCTTCCAGCACGACGAGGTCATCGTGCACTGCCCGCGGGCCTGCGCCCCGGAGGTGGTCGCCGCCATCGGCGACGCGGCGCAGGAAGCGGGGCGCCTGTTGTTCGGCGCGAGCCCGGTGCGGTTCCCGGTGACCACGGCCGTGGTCGACTGCTACGCGGACGCCAAGTGACCCGGGCGGGGCGGTCCTCGCTTGGCTCACGCGGCGGCAGCGGCCGGCTGGTCGGTGCCGCAGTACTTACATTTGCTGGCGGCGGCGGGCAGATCGCTGGACAGGCAGGCCGGGCAGGTCTTGACCGGCGGGGGATCGCCGAAGACCATCTGGCCGCGCGACCGCGCCCAGGCCCAGGAACAAGGTGTCGAAGGCGCCCGCGGCGTCGGCCTGGGCGGTGAGGGCGTCCGAGGGCTGGGACACGTCGACCTGGCTGGGGTTTTCCGGGTCGGCCTGGGCGCCGAGCAGGTGTCGACCGCGGTGGTGACGGCCTGGGTGTTGACGGTGCGGACGTAGACCTCGGAAGGGTGCCCGTCCAGGCCGAGGTAGTGCCCGGCGGCGGGGAAGCCGACCAGGATCGAGGTGTCGATCTGCGGCGCCAGGGTGGCCGGGTTGAGGATGCCCGCCACGTAGAACCACATGCCGCCGACCCAGATCCGCTCCCCGGGCCAGATCCGGTCGATGCCCATCAGCTGCGCGGCCCCCGCGCCGAGCACCGCGACCGGCTCTCTGGCGGTGGCGGCATTGAGGTAGCGGCCCCGGGCGATGGAAGTGCCGGTCACGGCGGGCAGGCCCAGGCTGGAGGCGTCCACGGTCAGCGCGTTGGTGTCGATGGACGGGATCAGCGGGCTGCGGTAGGCATTGGCGCTGCTGACCGTGCCGGTGTACTGGACGTCGGTGACGCCGGGCAGCCGGCCGATCATCCCCGGCGCCGCGTCGGGCAGCTCGGCGGGCTGGCCGAGGTAATTCTGCCCGTTGGTGACGGTCAGCAGGTTGGTGCCCAGGCGGCTGATCTCGGCCAGCAGCCCGGCCTGGAAGGAGCTGGCCAGGCCCAGGACGGCCACGATCCGTGCTGTCACCTGCGACCTGCGATCTTGGAAAGCAGGTGGCTGACATGCCGTGGGGCACACGAAGCGGCGGGCAGCCCCGACCGGAGGTACTCAGGTACCAAGCTGAAACCTGCAAGTTATTTACGCTTCGGCGGCTATAGCTCACGGTGGTACTGAGCAGCTCACGGTGGTACTGAGCGGACCAGCGCTCAGCAGAGGGGGCCAATCACATGTGGAGGATCATTCTCGCTATCGCGGGCTCGCTCATCGTCATCGCCGGAGTCGTCTGGACGCTGCAAGGCCTTGGGTTCATCAAGGGCAGCGTGATGACCGGAGTCACGTGGTGGGTCCTGGTCGGGCCGTTGGTCGCGCTCGGCGGGGTCGCCGTGACCATGACCGGCCTGCGGCGCAGTTGAGCAGGCACAGGCCTCACTCATCCGTGGAGCGGCGGAGCCGCTTGATCTGGGACCGGCGCTGCTTGGCTGCGAGCCTGCGTTCCTGGGAACCACGCGTCCGCTTGGTCGGCCGCCGGACCGCGGGCGGCGGGCCGGTCGCGTCGGTCAGCACGCTGGCCAGGCGGCGGGAGGCCGCTTCCCGGTTGCGGAGCTGAGACCGATGCTCGGACGCGCTGACCGTCAGAACCCCGTTGACCAGCCGGTCGGCCAGCGCGGTCAGCGCGCGCTCCCTCAGCAGCGGGCCCAGCGCCGACGACGCCGCCACGTCATAGGACAGCTCCACCCGGCTGTCGCTGGTGTTGACCGACTGCCCTCCAGGACCAGATGACCTGGAGAACCGCCAGGACAGCTCGTCGGCCGGGATCACCTTGCCCCGGACCTGGATCGGCTCCACCACATTCACCATGATCTACCAGGGCTGGCAGGATCGTGGTAACGGGCAGGATGAGCGGAAGGATCGCGGATGACCGATCATCAGGCTGGCTGGATCAAGCAGCTGGTCGAGCCGCTGCAGGTGAAGCCGGGCTCGGCCGTCCACCTGCCCCGGGACTTCGACCCCGGCGCGCGCTTCGGGGTCCGCAGGAAAGGAGACGGGCAGCACCTGCTCCGCCAGGGTGTGGAGTTGCTCGCCGAATACCAGGACCGGCTGAGCGCGCAGGACACCTACGGGGTGCTGGTCGTGCTGCAGGCCCTCGACGCGGCGGGCAAGGACAGCACGATCCGGCACGTGATGAGCGGGGTGAACCCGCAAGGCGTCCGGGTGTCGAGCTTCAAGCAGCCGTCGGCCGAGGAACTCGGGCACGACTACCTGTGGCGGCACGCCCGCGAACTCCCTGCCCGCGGCGAGATCGGCATCTTCAACCGCTCGCACTACGAGGAAGTGCTCGCCGTCCGGGTCCACAAGGAACTGCTCGACCGCGAGAAGCTCTCCCCGGAAAGCCGCACCAGCGACATCTGGAAACGCCGCTACCGGGAGATCAACGACTGGGAGCGCTACCTGGCCGACCAGGGCGTCCGCGTGGTCAAGATGTTCCTCAACGTGTCCAAGGAGGAACAGCGCAGCCGTTTCCTGCGCCGGATCGACAAGCCCGAGAAGAACTGGAAGTTCTCCGCCAGTGACGTGCGCGAACGCCGGTACTGGGACGACTACCAGCGGGCGTACTCCAAGATGCTGAGCCACACCAGCACAGAATGGGCGCCCTGGCACGTGCTGCCCGCCGACCACAAGTGGTTCACCCGCGTCTGCGCGGCCGCCGTCATCGCGCACACGCTGATCGACATCGACCCGCACTACCCGGCTCCGGACCCGGCCGCGCGGCAGCAGTTGGAGGAGGCCCGCAGAGAACTCGAGGCCGAGGCGCGCTGATCCGCGAGTCGCCGGGCGGTTCCTAACTGATCAATTCCGTGGCGGGTGCCGGTGTCCCCGGCGGCTGCGGCCGGGGGTGCACGGACCGGGGTGACGGACGGCCGTGCGCCACGGCCAGCGAGAGCAGTCCCAGAGCCACGGCCACCACAGCGCTCACGCCGTACAGGTCCGCCAGCGTGAGTCCGGCCCGCAGGAGCGGCCCTACGCCGAACGCTGCGATCCCGTATCCCACCTGGTAAAACGCGATGACCAGGCCCGCCATCGCTGCCGACATGCTGACCAGCCGCTCCTGGCCGAAGCTGATGGTCAGCGGCAGGAGTGCCGAGCAGCCGAAGCCGGCCAGCGCGAAGGCCGCAACGCCCGCCACCGGGGCCCGGGGCGGCAGCATCGAGATCGCCGCGAAGGCCCCGGCCAGCACGAACGGCAGCAGGTGGTACGCGAGCCGGCTGGGAAACCAGCGCTGGATCACCGCGAACAGCAGCCGGCCCACCGTCACCATGGCCCAGAACACCGTGAGGCCCAGCGAGGCCACGGTCACGGAGACCTTCAGCGAGGTCAGGTCGAGCTGCGACCAGTTCCCGTTCATGGTCTCGCAGAACCCGTACATCACCCCGAAGGCCGCGAACAGCCAGAACGCGGCCGGGATCCGTGCCCGCGGCGCGTCGGCCCGTGGCCGGGCGGGCCTGCCAGCATCCAGGGGCAGCCGCAGGCTGGCCAGGAACAGGGCGGTGACCGCCACCGCCGCCAGCACCGGCAGCCCCACCCAGAACCCCAGACCCACGAAGATCGCCACGAACACCGGGGCCAGCGCGGTGCCCAGCCCGAGCAGCGAGTTCAGCACCAGCACCGAGCGGTCCACCGTGTCCGGGTGGAACGCGGCGGTGAACGTGTTGATGGACGGCACCGTGAGCCCGAACCCTACGCCCAGGCACGCGGTGGCCGCCAGCAGCAGCGGGTAGGCGACCGGCTGGCTGCCGATCACGAAACGGCTGGCGATCAGCAGGATCATGGCGGCCAGGTTGGCGCACAGGCCGGCCAGGTACACCGGCTTCGCCCCGAGCCGCCGGCTGAGGCTTCCCTGCAGCAACGAAGATCCGACCGCGGTGATCGCCTGCGGCAGGAACATGGCCCCGTACTGGCTGCTGGAGAGCCCATAGGAGTTCGCCGCCGTGAAGATGGTGCTGGCCGCGGGGAACGTGACCAGGACGATGCCCTGCACCAGCCCGGCGGCGTACACGACCTGGCTCTGCGAGCGGCTGCTCATCGGGGCCTTTCTGGGCTACTTGTCGCACGCCGGGATGGATGCCGTGGTCACCGGCATTCGCCAGGCCGCAGCGGCCGCGGCGGCCGCGGCGGCCGCGGCGACGATCTCAGCGGTGGCCCCATACCCATCCGGCTCCGGGGCCCGCCGGTGAGCCAGGAATCCACGGACCATCGTCGTCACCTACGGCGTGCCAAGCAAGTCACCGTGCAGCGCGGGACCACCCGCACGTCGGGTGACGTCATGCGGCCTCCTTGGTGCGTGTCCGGGGGACTACCGTGATCACAATCCTCAGAACATTTTCAGATTCGCTTACGGGAGGGCCTGGATGCGCTTCGCGGGCCGCACGGTCGTGATCACGGGAGCCGCCGGCGGGCTCGGCTCGGGCATGGCGGCCGCGTTCGCGGCCGAGGGCGCGGCCGTGGCCCTGGTGGACCTGCCGGGCAGCGCGGGGGAGGAGGTGGCGGCCCGCATCAACGCCGTCGGTGAGGCCGCAGACCACCCCGGCCGGGCCTTCTTCGCGCCGTGTGACCTCGCCGACCTGTCCGGCGCCCGGCAGCTGATCGGCGAGCTCGCCGCGCGCCAGGGCGGGCTCGACGTGCTGGTCAACAACGCCGCGATCTACCCGAGGAAGGAAGTCGGGGACTACACGACCGAGGACTGGCTGGCCGTCCAGCGGGTCAACGTGGACGCGGCCTTCGTCTGCGCCCAGACCGCGCTGCCCACGATGCGGGACGCCGGGTACGGCCGCATCATCAACGTGTCCAGCATCACTTTTTTCGGGGCCACCCCGTTCCTGGTGCCGTACGTGGCGTCCAAGGGCGCCCTGGTCGGGCTGACCCGCGCGCTGGCCCGGGAAGTCGGCGAACATGGGATCACGGTCAACGCGATCGCCCCAGGTGCCTTCCCCACGGCCGCCGAGGCGATCCACCCCGACCTGGAGTCCTATAACGCGTTCATCCTGCGGCAGCAGGCCATCAAACGGCGCGGGACGCCGGCCGACATCGCGAACGCGGTCCTGTTCCTGGCCGCCCCGGAGACGTCGTTCATCACGGGGCAACTGCTCGTGGTCGACGGCGGCTGGGTGATGAATTAAAGGCGGCCCGCGTCGGTGATCCGGCGGAGGAATCGCTGGGTGCGCTCGTCCCGGGGGCTGGTAAACAGCTCCGCGGGCGGCCCCTGCTCCACGATCCGGCCGCCCGCCAGGAAGCACACCCGGTTGGCGATGTCCCGGGCGAAGCTCATCTCGTGCGTGGCGATCAGCATGGTCATGCCGCTGCTGGCCAGTTCCCGGATGACGTCGAGGACCTCGGCCACCAGTTCCGGGTCCAGGGCGCTGGTGACCTCGTCGAGCAGCATCAGCCGGGGCTGCATGGCCAGGGCACGGACGATCGCCACCCGCTGCTGCTGCCCCCCGGAGAGCCGGTCCGGGTAGTCGGCCTGCTTGTCCAGCAGCCCGAACCGCTCCAGCAGCGCCCGGGCCTCCTGCTCGGCCTGGCGGCGGGACGCGCCCAGCGCCTTGACCGGGGCGAGCGTGACGTTGCGCAGGACGGTCATGTGCGGGAACAGGTTGAAGGCCTGGAACACGATGCCCACGTTCCGGCGGACCCGGTTCTGGTCGATGCCCGGCCGGGTGATGTCCTGACCCCAGAGCAGAATCCGCCCGGCGTCGATGGGCTCCAGCAGGTTGATGCAGCGCAGCAGCGTGGACTTGCCCGAGCCGGACGCCCCGATGAGGCAGATCACCTCGTGAGAGGCCACGCTGAGGTCGATCCCATCCAGCACCAGGTTGGCCCCGAACGACTTGCGCAGGCCCTCGATCCCCACCGCGTCAGGGCCGGCTGGCTCAGGGGTGCCGGTGTCCGCCCGCAGCTCGCCTGTCACGTGGTCCCCCCGGCCAGGCGGAGGCGGCGGTCCCGGGCGATCAGATGATCGGTGAACCGGGCCAGCGGGATGGTCAGGATCAGGAACAGGATGGCCGCCACGACGTAGCTGGAGTAGTTGAACACCGTGTCGCTGAAGATCTCCGCCGCCTTGTTGGCCTCGATCGCGCCGAGGACGCCGACCAGCGCGGTGTCCTTCTGGAGGCTGATGAAGTCGTTCAGCAGCGGCGGGATGATGTTGCGCACCGCCTGCGGCAGGATCACGTAACGCAGCGCCGCGGTGTGTGACAGGCCCAGCGACCGGGCCGCCGCGACCTGGCTCTGGTGCACCGAGTTCAGGCCCGCCCGGTACACCTCGGACACGTACGCGGAGTACGACAGGACCAGCGCTGCGACCCCGTAGACCGCGGCCGACTGGGTGGACACGAAGCCCAGGTTGAGCGCGGGCAGCCCGAAGCCGATGGCGAAGATGACCAGGATCAGGGGGACACCGCGGAACACATCCACGTAGATGGTACTGACGAGCCGCAGCGGGAACATGACCGGGCTGTCGGACTGCCGGACGACTGCGATGGCCAGGGCGGCGATGAGGATGAGGACCTCGGCGGCCAGGAACATCCGGATGTTCAGCCAGAGCGCCTCACCCACCGAGTAGTAGCCCGCCCGGGGGTCGCCGATCAGCGACTTCCACATGTCGGCAGGGTTGAAGAACGTGTGCCGGACCGCGGCGCTGCCCGGGGCCAGCAGGAACAGGGCGGCCAGCGCGGCCAGTACCACGATCGTGCTGGCCGTGGACACGGCCACCGCCCCGCGGCCGCTGCCCAGCAGCCGCGACCCGCGCCGGGCCTGGCCGAACGAGTCCGGCTCGCCGAACGAGGTCTGGGGCGGGCCGAGCATCAGGGCTTGAGCGTCGGCACGCTCAGGTAGACCTGCAGGTACTTCTTTTCGAGCGCGGCCAGCGTGCCGTTGCGGTTCAGCGTGGACAGCGCCTTATCCACGCAGCCCACCAGCGGGTTGCCCTTATGGAACAGCAGCCCGAAATGCTCGCCGCTGGACGGGAACTGGCCCACCAGGACCGAATTATTGATTTCCGAGGAGGAGATGTACTGGGCCGTCGGCGTGTCCGCGACCAGCGCCGCGATCTGGTGCGTCTGCAGCCCCTGCTTGACGTCGTTGAGCGTCTCGTAGACCTTGGGCGTCTGCGTCGGCTGGATCTGGCTGTTGATGAAGGCCAGGCTGGTCGTGCCGATCTGGTCGCCGAACACGTACTTCTTCAGGTCGGCCGGCGTGTGCTTGGTCACGATCGGGGTGCCCTTCAGGGCGACCAGCGCCTGGTCCACGTTGTAGTAGCTGGTCGAGAACGTCACCGCCTGGGCCCGCTGGGGGGTGACCGAGATCTCATTGATGTCGAAGTCGAACTTCTTCGGGCCGGGCGCGTAAGAGTCGTTGAACGGCTCGTATGCCCACTTAACCTGTGATTTCTTGAAGCCGAGCTGCGCGGCCACCGCGTAGGCCACGGCGCTCTCGTAGCCCTTGCCGTTCGCCGGGTCATTGCTGGCGAACCACGGTGGGTAGGCAGGCTTGTCGGTGGCCACGGTGAGCGCACCCTTGGCGTACAGGTCCTTCTGGAGCCCTGAGTTGGTGCAACTGGCGGTGCTCGCGGTGGTGCTGCCGCTGCTGGCCGTGCTGCCCGAGCTTCCGCACGCGGCGAGGCCCGTCACCAGGGCAGCCCCCACCGCGGTGATCATGATCCGCCGCATGTGAGCACTCTACTGTGGAGCCGGCCACGAAACGAGGAGGTACCCCGATGCCCGCGTGGATCTGCCGTACCTGTGCGGTCCAGCAGCCCGACACGCCCGAGCCGCCCGGCCGGTGCCCGGTCTGCGACGACGAGCGCCAGTACGTCGGCTGGGGCGGCCAGCAGTGGATAACCATGGCGGAGATCGCCCGGGACCACGCGGTGGTGGTGCGCGAGGAGGAACCGGACCTGACCGGCATCGGGGTGGAACCGGCCTTCGGGATCGGGCAGCGGGCCCTGCTGGTCCGCACCCCGCGGGGCAACGTCCTGTGGGACTGCGTCCCGCTGCTGGATGAGGAGGCCCGGGCCCGGATCGCCGAGCTCGGCGGCATCGACGCGATCTGCATGTCGCACCCGCACTTCTACGCCGCGCACGTGGACTTCGCGGACGCCTTCGACGCCCGCATCTTCATCCCGCGGGCCGACCAGCAGTGGATCCAGCGGCCCTCGGCGCGCATCGAGCTGTTCGACGACGACGCCGAGCCGGTCCCCGGCGTGACCCTGGCGCGGATCGGCGGTCACTTCGACGGCGCGGCGGTGCTGCACTGGCCGGCTGGGTCTGGCGGCCGCGGCGCCCTGCTGACCGGGGACACCATCACGGTGGTCCAGGACCGCGCCTGGGTCAGCTTCATGTGGAGCTACCCCAACCACATCCCGCTGGACGAGGCGACCGTGCTTGAGATCGCCCGCCGCGCGGAGCGGTTCACCTTCGACCGGGTTTACGGCGGCTGGTGGGGGCGGATCGTCCTGGCCGACGGCGCGGCTGCCGTCCGGCGCTCCGCGGACCGCTACGTGGCCCGGCTGCGGGGGGAGCGTCCCTGATTGCGGGCCTCAACTACGGCGGTCACCTGCGCAGACTCGTTCACGGAGGGTATACCGATCAGATGAGCGCCTTGGGGGACCGTGGGGCCAGGGGCATCGCGGGCGAGGACTGGTACGGGCTGGACATGGCGACTCCCGGGCCGGTGGACGTGCCCGCGGAGGATTCACCGTTCCCGCCGATCGGTGAGTACGGCTTCCTGTCCGATTGCGAGACCACGGCGCTCATCGCGCCGAGCGGGAACGTGGAGTGGCTGTGCCTGCCCCGGATCGACTCGCCGAGCGTATTCGGCTCGATCCTGGACCGCTCGGCCGGCGGTTTCCGGCTCGGCCCGGAGGGGATCACCGTCCCGGCGGCCCGCCGCTACCTGCCCGGGACCATGGTGCTGGAGACCAGCTGGGCCACCCCCACCGGATGGCTGGTGGTGCGCGACGCGCTGATCATGGGGCCCTGGCACCACGAGAGCGAGCTGTCCCACACGCACCGCCGGACCCCCACCGACTACGACGCGGACCACGTGCTGCTGCGCACCATCCGCTGTGTCACCGGCGAGGTCCAGGTCACATTCGAGTGTGAGCCGGTCTTCGACTACGGCCGTTACCAGGGCACCTGGTCCTACGCCGACCGGAGCTACTCGCAGGGGATCTGCCGCCCGTCCAGCGAGGCCCCCGGGATCCCGCTGACCCTCACCACCGACATGCGCCTGGGCTTCGAGGGCGGCCGGGCCATGGCCCGGACCCGGATGCAGGAGGGCGAGGTGCATTTCTGCGCCCTGTCCTGGACCGATCATGCCCCGCCGTTCACCTACTCCGAGGCGCGCCAGCGGCTGCTCTGGACCGCGCACCACTGGCAGCACTGGCTGGCCCGGGGCCGCTTCCCGGACCATCCGTGGAGCCGCTACCTGCAGCGCAGCGCGCTTACCCTGAAGGGCCTCACGTTCGCGCCCAGCGGGGCCATGGTGGCGGCGGCGACCACGTCGCTGCCGGAGGTGCCGCACGGCGAGCGCAACTGGGACTACCGCTACTGCTGGCTGCGCGACTCCGCGTTCACCCTGTGGAGCCTGTACGCGCTCGGCTTCGACTGGGAGGCCGACGACTTCTTCTGGTTCCTCGCCGACCTGGCCCAGCGCGACGGCGAGGTCCAGGTCGTCTACGGGGTGGACGGCGAGCGGGATCTGAGCGAGCAAATCCTTGATCATCTCAGCGGGTACGACGGGGCCCACCCGGTGCGGGTGGGCAACGAGGCCTACACCCAGCGCCAGCATGACGTGTGGGGCACGGTGCTGCAGGCCATCCACATCCGGCTGGGCAGCTGGCAGCGGCTGGATGACCGGATGTGGCGGGTGGTGCGCCGCCAGGTGGAGTGCGCTCTGAAGTACTGGCGCGAGCCCGACCTGGGCATCTGGGAGGTGCGCGGCGAGCCGAAGCACTTCACGTTCTCCAAGCTGATGTGCTGGTCCGCCGTGCAGCGCGGCGCGCAGGCCGCGCTGGCCCGGGGCGAGGCCGTGCTGGCCAAGACCTGGAACGAGGCGGCCGACGAGATCCGGGACGACATCCTGGCCCACGGGGTGGACGAGCGCGGCGTCTTCACCCAGCACTACGACGCGTTGACGCTCGACGCCTCGCTCCTGCTGCTGCCGATGACAGGTTTCCTGCCCCGGGAGGACCCGCGGGTCCGGGCCACCATCCTGGCCATCGCGGACGAGCTGACCGTGGACGGCCTGGTCGTCCGTTACCGGCCCGAGGAGACCGACGACGGGCTGCCCGGGGACGAGGGCACCTTCACGATCTGCTCGTTCCTGCTGGTCTCGGCGTTCTGTGAGATCGGCGAGATGGACCGGGCCCAGCAGTTGTGCGAGCGGCTGCTCTCGCTGGCCAGCTCGCTCGACCTGTACGCGGAGGAGATCGACCCGCGGACCGGCCGTCATCTGGGCAACTTCCCCCAGGCGTTCACCCACCTGGCCCTGATCAACGCGGTCATCCACGTGGTCCGGGGCCAGCGCCAGCCGCCCGTGTCGCTGCCGCCGCCCCAGGCGTAACGCCCGGGGAAGACCCACTGCCGACACTGTGTGGCCGGATTCGCCGCGGGCTTCCTGGGCGACCTGGCGGCGGGCATGATTGTCCCAACGTCGAGGGGAGCGCACAGTGGCCGAGATCATCAGGGCCGGGCTGATCCAGCAGCAGTGGACGGGTGACAAGGAGTCCATGATCAGGGCCTCGGCCGACGCGATCGGCCGGGCGGCGTCCGCCGGGGCCCAGGTGGTCTGCCTGCAGGAGCTGTTCTACGGGCCGTACTTCTGCCAGGTGCAGGACGCCGATTACTACTCCTACACCGAGTCCATCCCCGGCGGCCCGACCACCGAGCTGATGTGCGAGCTGGCCCGGCAGCACTCGGTGGTCCTGGTCGTGCCCATGTACGAAGAGGAGCAGCCGGGGCTGTACTACAACACCGCGGCCGTGATCGACGCGGACGGCAGCTACCTCGGCAAGTACCGGAAGACCCACCTGCCCCAGGTCAAGGGGTTCTGGGAGAAGTTCTACTTCCGGCCCGGGAACCTGGGCTACCCGGTCTTCGACACCGCGGTAGGCCGGATCGGCGTGTACATCTGTTACGACCGGCACTTCCCGGAGGGCTGGCGGGCGCTCGGCCTGGCCGGCGCCCGGATCGTGTTCAACCCGTCGGCGACCAGCCGCGGCCTGTCGCAGTACCTGTGGCGGCTGGAGCAGCCCGCTGCCGCGGTGGCCAACGAGTACTTCATCGGCGCGATCAACCGGGTCGGCGTGGAACCCCTGGGCGACAACGAGTTCTACGGCCAGACCTACTTCGTCGACCCGCGTGGCCAGCTGGTCGGCGAGGCCGGGTCCGACACCGACGACGACGTGATCGTCCGCGACCTGAACATGGACCAGCTCGCCGAGGTGCGGGACCTGTGGCAGTTCTACCGCGACCGCCGCCCCGACCAGTACTCAGGGCTGGTGCAGCCGTGAACCGGCTAGGGCCTGGAAAGCTGGTGCAGCCGTGAGCCTCCTGATCAGGGGCGGCACGGTGGTGTCGCCGTCGGGCACCTCCCCAGCGGACGTGCTGGTCGAGGGCGAGAAGATCAGCGCGCTGGCCGCCCCGGGCAGCCAGACCGCGGTGGCCTGGGCCGCGGCCGCCGGCCAGGTGATCGACGCGGACGGGCTGTACGTCCTGCCCGGCGGCATCGACGTGCACACCCACATGGAGATGCCGTTCGGCGGCACGTTCTCGGTGGACACGTTCGAGACCGGGACCCGTGCCGCCGCCTGGGGCGGCACAACCACGATCGTGGACTTCGCGGTCCAGGCCAAGGGCACCTCGCTGCTCGCCACCCTGGACAAGTGGCACGCCAAGGCCGACGGCCACTGCGTGATCGACTACGGCTTCCACATGATCGTCTCCGACGTCAACGACACCACGCTGAAGGAGATGGAATCCTGCATCGGCGCGGGCGTGAACAGCTTCAAGATGTTCATGGCCTACCCGGGCGTGTTCTACGCGACCGACGGGGAGATCCTCCGGGCCATGACCAAGGCGGCCGGCACCGGCGCGGTGATCATGATGCACGCCGAGAACGGCATCGCGATCGACCAGCTGGTGGCGCAGGCGCTGGCCGCGGGCAAGACCGACCCGGTCCAGCACGGCCTGACCCGGCCGCCGGAGCTCGAGGCCGAGGCCACCCACCGGGCCATCACCCTGGCCCGGGTCACCGGATCGCCGCTGTACATCGTGCACCTGTCGGCCGCCCAGGCCCTCGAGGCCGTCGCCGGGGCCCGGGACACGGGCCAGAACGTGTTCGCTGAGACCTGCCCCCAGTACCTCTACCTGTCCCTGGACGACCTGGCCCGGCCGGACTTCGAGGGGGCCAAGTACGTGGCGTCGCCGCCGCTGCGGCCCCGCGAGCACCAGGGCTCGCTGTGGCGCGGGCTGCGCACCAACGACCTGTCCGTGGTGTCCACCGACCATTGCCCGTTCTGCTTCAAGGACCAGAAGGAACTGGGCCGCGGCGACTTCTCCAAGATCCCCAACGGGATCCCCGGCGTCGAGCACCGGATGGACCTGCTGCACCAGGGGGTGGTGGCGGGGGAGCTGTCGCTGGCCCGCTGGGTCGAGGTGGCCGCCACCACGCCGGCCCGGATGTTCGGGCTCTACCCGCGCAAGGGCATCATCGCGCCCGGCTCGGACGCGGACATTGTCGTGTACGACCCGCGGGCCGCGCAGGTCCTGTCGGCGGGCACGCACCACATGAACGTGGACTACTCGGCCTACGAGGGCTTGCCGATCACCGGGCAGGTGCGGACCGTGCTGTCCCGGGGTGAGCTGGTGATCGACGGCGGCGAGTACCACGGCCGCACCGGCCACGGCCAGTTCCTGCGCCGTGACCTGTCCCAGTACCTGATCTGACCCAGTACCTGATCTGACAGGGGAACCAGATGGACTTCGGGGTGGTCCTTCAGACCGACCCGCCGGCCAGCGCCGTGGTACAGACCATGCGCCGCGCCGAGGACGAGGGCTTCCGCTACGGCTGGACGTTCGACTCGCACGTGCTGTGGCAGGAGCCGTTCGTCATCTACTCGCAGATCCTCGCGGCCACCTCGCAGCTGATGGTCGGCCCGATGGTGACGAACCCGGGGACTCGCGACTGGTCGGTCACCGCGTCCTTGTTCGCCACGCTGAACGACATGTTCGGCAACCGGACCGTGTGCGGTATCGGCCGCGGCGACTCGGCCCGGCGGGTCATCGGCCAGCAGCCGGTGACCCTGGCCACCATGTCCGAGGCCATGGGCGTGATCAAGGGCCTGGCCGAGGGCCGCGAGGTGATGCTGCACGGCGCGCCGATCAGCATCCCGTGGGTGCGCGACGGCAAGCTGGAGATCTGGATGGCCGCCTACGGGCCGAAGGCGCTGGCCCTGGTCGGCCGGCAGGCGGACGGTTTCATCCTGCAGACCGCCGACCCGGACATCGCGCGCTGGACGGTGGGGTCGGTGCGGGCCGCGGCCGGCGCGGCCGGCCGGGACCCGGACGCGCTCACGATCTGCGTGGCCGCTCCCGCCTACGTCGGCACCGACGTGGAGCACCAGCGGGACCAGCTGCGCTGGTTCGGCGGGATGGTCGGCAACCACGTCGCGGACCTGGTCGCCCGCTACGGCGAGGGCGGGCCGGTGCCCCGCGTGCTGACCGACTACATCAAGGGCCGGCAAGGGTACGACTACGCCCATCACGGGCGGGCCGGGAACCCGTCCACGGACTTCGTGCCGGACACCATCGTGGACCGGTTCTGCCTGCTCGGGCCGGCCGCCGCGCACATCGACCGGCTGCGCGAGCTGGCCGGGATCGGCGTGGACCAGTTCGCCGTGTACCTGATGCACGACCAGCCCGGCCAGACGCTGGCCGCGTACGGCCGCGAGGTCATCCCGGCCCTGGCCTGAGGATCGGGACGACCGGCAAAAAGCCAGGAAATGGGTCCTTGACCTCAGCTTTTATTGCCCAAACGGTTTTTTTAATGTGATCCTTTTCATACGGCCTGGTAGCGGGTTCTGGCTACGACAATGGCGGTTTCGGGCATCCTTGGTTGCCGCAAGCACCCCGCGTCCGTGATGACCGCCGCCTTCTGAGCGGCCTGGCGCCCTGTCCCCGTGCCGCATCCGACGCCGCTGACCCGTCCCCGGCACCCCTGGGTGGCCGGTCTGTGCCCTGGGTGGAAACCGACGGCGCGCACGCGCCCGACCAAAGGCCCACTTTGTCCCGCAGTAGAAGGACGTCTCACCGCAAGACCCCCAAGGTCACCCTTATCGCCGCCAGTTCGGCGTTCGCCCTGGCGGCCGTCGCCGCGGGCACCGTGGCAGCCTGGCCGGGCACCTCACCGGCCGCCTCGGCCCGCCTGGCTGGTGCGGCCAGCTTCGCCGGATCACAGAACGCGGCCGACTCCACCGTCACCGGGGCGGCCATGGCCACGGACACGGTGGCCGCCGACTCGGTTCACCAGCTCAAGGTGAGCGAGGCCGCGGCCCGGCAGGCGGCCCTGCGCCAGGCGATCGCCCATGAGCGGGCCCGGAAGGCCGCCCAGTCCCGGGCCGCCGCCGCGGCGGCACAGTCGGCGGCACGAGCAGCGGCACTGGCGGCGGCACGGGCAGCGGCCGCGCGGCGGCAGGCTCCCGCGACGCCGGCCGCTGCGGCCCAGCCGGTCAACGCGTCGGGCTCGCCGCAGCAGATCGCGCAGGGCATGCTCGGCTCCTACGGCTGGTCGGCGTCGCAGTTCAGCTGCTTGCAGCCGCTGTGGAACGCGGAGAGCGGGTGGAACGTCTCCGCCAGCAACACGTCGTCCGGCGCCTACGGCATCCCGCAGGCGCTGCCCGGCAGCAAGATGGCGAGCGCCGGCGCGGACTGGCAGACCGACGCGGCCACCCAGATCCGCTGGGGACTGGGCTACATCCAGTCGCTGTACGGCTCACCGTGCGCGGCCTGGTCGCACGAAGAGGCCTACGGCTGGTACTAGCCAGCCACCGGCCATGACGGCGGTGCGGGCCGGGGATCCCGGTCCGCCGCTCTCGACGGCGGGGCGGCCCCGGGGCAGCCCGGTCCGCGCCGCTCTCGACGGCGGGGCGGCCCCGGGGCCGCCCGGTCCGCCGCGCCGACGCCATGTGATCTATATCATATGGGCCTTTTTTCTAGTTTTGGTCACATTACGGACGTATTTTTGGCATGGTTAGGGGCGCAAGCACCCTGTGTGCGAGATGGCCGCCCTGAGCCGCCCGGCGCCCTGTCCCCGCGTCACGTCCGTACGCCGCTGCCCCTCCCTGCGATTCCGCCGGTAGCTGGCAAGTGCCCGGGTGACAGCCGAGCGCGTCATGCCGCGCCGACCGAAGGTTCCCTTTGTCCAGGATCAGTACGTCTCTCCGCACGTATCCGAAGCTCATCCTGACCTTCGCCGCCGCGGGCAGCAGCGCGGCCGTGACGGTCCTGGCCCTCAGCGGGGGTCCCGCCGCTCACCCGGCCGGCGCCGTTCCGGCCGGCGCTGCGGCCGCTCAGCAGCAGACGGGCCGCCCCACCGACCCGGCCACCCGCGCGATCACCCTTGACTCGGCCGCGATCTCCCAGGTGACGGTAGCCCAGCGGACCGCCCAGAAGATGCTCGCCCGCTTCGGCTGGGGCAAGCGGCAGTGGACGCCGCTGTACAACCTGTGGAACCGGGAAAGCGGCTGGAACAAGTACGCCGAGAACCCCTACTCGGGCGCGTACGGCATCCCGCAGGCGCTCCCGGGCAGCAAGATGGCCAGCGCCGGCGCGAACTGGCGGTCCAACGCCACCACGCAGATCCGCTGGGGCCTGCGCTACATCAAGGCCGTGTACGGGCGCCCGCGGGTGGCCTGGGAGCACGAACTCGCCTACGGCTGGTATTAGACCGCGCCGCTAAGCCCGGCCGGGAACCTGAGAAGTGGCCGCCCCTGATCCGGCGGTTGCGCTGGGACTGGCCGGGCTCGCCGGAGTCCGGAACCGACGGCTCGGCCGCATCAATCGCCGGACCAAATCTGTCCTGACGCTTGAGTGTCGAGATCAGCTCCATGGTTTCCGATGCGGTTAGATAACTCCCGTGAGGTCGGTGCTGCTGGGCCGTCGTCTGCTGACAGTTCCAGCCCAGTACGGTGACCTGGAGGTGCGACCTCACAGATGATCCAGTCTGAAGGTTCGCTAGTCCGCCTGGCGCTCGCTCTTGGTGCGGCAGAAGCAGGTGGCTCGCTCTTCTCTGATGAGAGCAGACTGGCCCGTGCCTTCGCGGACCAGCCGAAGCCTGACCCAAGCGAGGTCGCCAAGGCCAGGTCGGCCATCCAGGCGGGGCAAGACCCGCTGGGCGCGGCGTTCTGCAGGTTGCGTGATGCTGCGACCCGACGCACTGATGGTGCTGTTTACACGCCGAGTCAGTTGGTTGGCCCGATGGTGGACTGGACGCTCGATCAGAAGCCGGCCCGTGTCGTTGATGCTGGCGCAGGCTCGGGCCGTTTTCTTGCCGAGGTCCTGCGCCGCGAGCCCGGAGTCCAGGCCATAGCCGTAGATAGTGATCCCATGGCCACCCTGATGACCAGGGCGATGCTTGCAGTGTCGAAGGCGTCGAAGGTGCAGGTTATCCAAGGGGACTACACGAAGCTGAAGCTGCCGGAAATTAGCTGCCGTACTGCTTTTATCGGCAATCCGCCATACGTCCGCCACCATCGGTTGAGCGTCGCATCCAAGGCTTGGGCGCAAACGACTGCTGACAGTGTCGGTCACCGCATCAGCAGGCTCTCTGGCCTGCATGCATACTTCTTTCTGGCTACAGCAGTACTTGGGCGGCCTGGCGACGTCGGCTGTTTTGTAACTTCTGCAGAATGGCTGGACGTCAATTACGGCGCCATCATACGGTCTCTGGTGCTGGGCGGCCTGGGCGGGCGGTCCCTGCACATCGTCGAGCCGAAAGCGCTGCCCTTCGAAGGCACGCAGACCACCGCCGTCATTACTACCTTCGAGATTGGCAGCCGGGAAGATCCAATCAGGCTACAGGAAGTGAAATCGCTCAACGAGCTCAGGGAGCTGGCCACCGCCGGGCGGCCTGTGACGCGCCAACGACTTCAGGGGTCTTCGCGATGGAGCGGGCTGCTTCGGCTCGGGACAGAAGCGCCGGCCGGCTTCATCGAGCTTGGCGAGCTGTGCCGTGTCCACCGGGGTGCTGTCACTGGCGCGAACGCGTTCTGGGTACTGCGCCACCCTGCCGACCTACCGGCCTCGGTGCTCTATCCATCCGTAACCAGGGCGCGGGAGTTGTTCGCCGCTGGATCGGTCTTGGCAGACCTGGGACGTCTGCGGCTGGTCGTCGATATCCCGTCCGAGCTGGACCAGCTCGACGCCCGTGATCGAGTGAGCGTGTGCCGGTTCATCGAGGCGGCCAGGAAGGCCGGGGTGGACAAGGGTTATATAGCTGCTCATCGGCGCGCATGGTGGTCAGTCGGCCTCACGGCACCAGCGCCGATCCTGGCCACGTACATGGCCCGGCGCCCCCCGGCTTTCGTGATCAACGCTGCCGAGGCCCGGCACATCAACATTGCCCACGGTCTTTACCCGCGCCAGGAGCTGGACAGCCATACGCTTTCCAGGCTGGCAGAGGCTTTGCGGACCGGGACGGTTCTCGGTCAGGGGCGCGTCTACGCAGGCGGCTTGACCAAGTTTGAGCCTCGGGAAATGGAGCGGCTCATGGTGCCGGACCTGAGAACGCTGAGAAGTCAAGAACCTCTCTCCGACGCGCTGGGCGCTTGATCGCCCGCGGCCCAGCCCGCCCCGTGCCAGACTCGGTGGGTGGCGCAAGCTCAGGTCCGGATCCGCCCAGCCGTTGCTGATGACCTTCCGGCCATCCTCCGCATAGATCAGGTGGCCGCCCGCGGAGACCGCCAACGGGCTGAGCTCCTCGGGCACAGAGTGGCTGCCAGTGAATGCCGCGTTTACCTCGACCACGAGGTGGTGACAGGCTTTGCCATCGTCAAGCCAGCGCACTTCTTCGGCCGGGACTTCGTGGAGCTCCTGATGGTCGATCCGGCTCGCCGCCGGTCGGGCACCGGCCGGGCCCTGCTGCGGGAAGCACTGGCTGCTGCGGGCACGGCCCAGGTCTTCACCTCTACCAACAAGTCCAACCGACCGATGAGGGCGCTGCTGGACGCGGAAGACTGGTCGCTCAGCGGCGAACTCGACGGGCTCGACGAGGGTGATCCAGAGCTGGTGTTCTTTAAGGACCGGCCCGCCTAGAAGCCGTTGACAATCACCGGAACATGGATTTGACCTCTCAGCCGCGGGGGTTCATCGCTCATTTCCCTCCGTGCTGCGCCGTGCCGTGACGAGAGCCGCGGCCGTGCTAGCGCGAATCGGCCGACCGAGTCGCTCATAAATGGCCTCATATTCACGCTCAAGGGCTTGACGCTGGTCCGGTGAAAGCCGGGCGTAAAACGACATCGTACGAACGAGAGCATTGAGCTCGTCAGGAGTGTGCTCGATGAGCTTTGGTATGACTGCCACCTGAACATCACCGAACAAGCGGCCGGCATAATCCTGCCCTATATCGTAGCTGCCGAGCCAGGCCCATACCTCTGAGACGTTGCCGCGGCGTTGCTCCATCCCAGCGAGCGTGGCGTCGAGATCCCTGTAGGTCGGCCAATTAGCGGCAATGTCCGGGGCGACTTTTCTCATGGCAGCGAGCGCTGCTTCCTGATCTCGCTTGCTGCGCGGCTCCTCAAGTCCGCAGTATTGCACGAGGGCGAGCGTTCCACCGGGAACAAGTACGTCAGCGGTCTTCTGCCAGCTAACCTTAGGGTCAACCCAGTGAAACGCGGAGGCAGAGAACACGGCCTGAAACTGCCTGTGGGGAAGCAAAGCATCCTCGAACTGAGCGTTCGCAAATTCCACCTCTCCAGCACCTTCCAGGTTCTGCCTGGCCAAGGCTATAAGGCTCTTGCCGGGTTCGAGTGCTGTGACGTGCAGGCCCCGGGCGGCAAGGCCGCGCGTCAGCTGGCCGCTTCCACACCCGACCTCAAGCACATGATCACCGCGCCCGATCCCTGCGACCTGACAAGCTTGGTCGACGAGTTCGTCAGGATAAGTCGGACGGCGGCGGTCGTACTCAGCCGCGATCTCATCAAAAACCTTGCCGTAACGACGTGCAGTAGATGCTGGTAGCCGTGTCATTCATTGGCCTCCGATCATGCTCGTTGCTGTGATCGCCATGTCATGATCGCGCCAAATTCCGGCGTCTGATTTCCCCTGTCTGGGCTGAGCCCGCCGCTGACGCCGGGCCAGCGGCGGGCTCAGCGCGCCGCCTTGATCCGGGTCCGGCCCAGCTTGGCATCGTGGCGGCCCTGACCGCTAGAATCTGCCGCCTCGGATGCGGCGGGTGCGCTGGGACTGGCCGGGCTGCCCGTAGGGGTAGTCGGGGGCAGGTGGTTCGCTTGCGTCGTCGAGTAGCTGCATCTCCTCGGGGCTGAGCTGGAGGCTGGCGGCGGCCAGGTTGCCGGAGAACTGCTCTAGCGAGCGGGCGCCGAGGATCACCGAGGAGACCGCGGGCCGGGCCAGCACCCAGGCGATGGCCACCTGGGCCATGGGCACGCCGTGGCCCTCGGCGACCTTGCGGACCGCGTCGAGAACCTGCCAGGTCTGCTCGGAGCCGCCGCGCTGGTTCCAGATCCGCATCCCCTCGTCGGCGTTCTCGACCACCCGGGTGCCCGGCGAGGGCGGTTCGCCGCGCTGGTACTTGCCGGTCAGCCAGCCGCTGGCCAGCGGGGACCAGGCGAGCAGGCCCAGCCCCGCGTCCTGGCAGGCGGGCACGATTTCCCACTCGATAGCCCGGGCCAGCAGGTTGTACTGCGGCTGCAGCGAGACGGGGGCGGACAGCCCGCGGGCCTCGGCGGTGTCCACTGCCTTCTGTACCTGCCAGCCGGTGAAGTTGGAGAGCCCGGCGTAGTTGATCTTCCCGGCGCGCACCGCGTCGTCCAGGAAGCGCAGCGTCTCCTCGATCCGGGTCAGCGGGTCCCAGCCGTGCACCTGGTACAGGTCGATGGTCCCGGTGCCCAGCCGGCGCAGCGACGCGTTCAGGGCCATCGACAGGTGCTGGCGGGACAGCCCGTGCCCGTTCGGGGTTTCATCGGTGGGGAACCGGCCCTTGGTGGCCAGCACCACCTGCTCGCGGCGGCCCGGCCGGGCCGCCAGCCAGCGCCCGATGATCTCCTCCGAGCGGCCGTCCGCGTAGACGTCCGCGGAATCCACCAGCGTGCCGCCGGCCTCGGTGAAGCGGTCCAGCTGGGCGAACGAGCCCTCCTCATCCGTCTCGTTGCCAAAGGTCAGGGTGCCGAGCGCGAGTGCGGATACCGCGCATCCGCTGCTGCCGAGCAGCCGGTACTCCATCAGTCCTCCGTTACGTCCGGAATGCTCCTGCCCTAACTACCCGGCCCGTCCGCGCCCTATCCCTATCATCCAGACGTCATGATGGTGCCGCTGTCGGCCGCGCTGGTGGCGAGTTCTGCCCCGGGCCCGCCGGGCTGGCCGGCGGTCATGGCAGCATCACGGATTACCTCGAACGCCTCCGCGTAGAGCCCGTCGCCGTAGCGTGACCAGTAGCGGGCGGTCGACCTGATCAGGTCCGGTAGCAGGTAAGCCCGCACCTCTGTTTGTGAGGCGAAGGCCTCGATGGCCATGAGCTTCCGGTCGACCTGGTCGTCGATGGTCACGAAGCGGGTCGGCCGGAAATCGACCGTGGCCGACGGGGACTGGAAGCAGTAGACGCTGCCGATCGTGCGGGTGGCCACCATGGCGGCGCGATGAACATTGCGGTGATCCTGGTGCACGTCGTGGAGCGAATGGGTGTAGATCACCGTTGGCCGGACCGTCTGGACCACGCTGCTGATCACGCTGATCGTCGGATCGCCTTCCCTGATCTGGGTGTCCTGCAGGTTCTCCAGGAACAAAGTGGCGCCGAGCGCAAGCGCAGCCATCTCGGATTCACCCGCCCTCGTGCTCTCCGTTCCGCCGCGAGCCCCCCGGCTGAGCGTCAGGATCGAGACCTCGTGGCCCATGCTGCGGTGGACCAGCAACGCGCCTGCCGCCCCGATCTCGACGTCATCGGGGTGCGCGCCGATGGCCAGGACGGATTGCCGGGCAGCCAGCCGGGCGGCGCGCCCCTTGGCGACCAGCGCACTGACAGTGTCCAGGAGCTGATCTGGCGGCATCGCTTTCTGCAGGAACTCGTCGGCACGATCCCGCAGCGCGCTAACGGCGTTGTCGAGCGACGCATGACTGGTCAGCACGGCGACCGTGAGATCCGGGGCGACCCGCCGCAGCGCCTGCAGGAGTTCGAGACCCGTCATGCCGGGCATCTCCACATCGGTGAGGACCAGATCCCAGGTTTCCGAGGTGGCCTGCTTCAGCGCGGCAGCCGGGTCGGTTGTGTGCGACACGTCGAATCCGCCGCGGGCGCCGAGCAGGTTCACCAGGAAACGGCCGGTCACCAGATCGTCGTCGACCACGAGGATGCGTCCCGGTGGCTCGTCATGATCATTGCTAGCCATGCGCTCGCTCCTGCCTGTAGCCCGGTTCGCATACCGCGATCCCTGTTTCGTTCAGCTATCTTTCAATTACAATAAGTGATAATTACTGGTAGAGCCCGTCAGGGGGGCCCCGCGGTCAGGTTCCTTCACTGAGCCGGGCGCGGCATGCGGCGGCGATGTCGCCGATATCGATCTGCTGGAGCATCTGCTCGTGCCGGTCATCCCCCGGGTCGAGCGTGCGCAGGGCCTGCTCGTACGCGCGCCGGGCAGCCTGCGTGTCGCCGAGGGCGTCATAGGCGCGGCCGAGAGTGAACGCAGCAAGTGCGAACCGGGCATCGTTGCAGAGCGCGCGGCGAAGCGCGACCGCTGCTGCCGCCGGGTCCCCCGATTCCAGGCTGACGAGCCCCTGAATGAAGTGCGCGTCCGCATCGAGCGGGGTGTCCGCGAGCAGCGACGCCACGAAGGCCAGGGCGCCGCCGCGGTCACCATTGTCCGCCGCGTCCAGCGCAGCCGCCAGCCGCTGCCCGCGCGGCAGCGACGGCTCCCGGCGCAGCGGGGGGCGCAGTTCGGGCCCGGATGGTCCGGCCTGCCCGGCGGGCCGGACGTCGCGTGGCGCGGACGGCCGGTGCAGCCGGTGCAGTGCGTCAGCGGCCCCGAGTATCAGCGTGCCCCCCGGCCGCAACGATCCTTCGAGCGAGTCGATCACGGTCGAGACGAGCGGCGGGCTGAAGTAGATGAGCACGTTCCGGCAGGTGATGAGGTCGAAGCAGGCTTCACCCGGTGGCGGGCTCGCCTCGCGCGCGAGGTTGTGCGGGCGGAAGCGCACCAGCCTGCGCAGGAGGTCGCCGATCACGTAGCTGCCGTCGGGCGCCCGGTGGAAGTAACGGCGGCGCAGGGCGGGCTCCAGCACCCGCACTGCGCGCTCACGGTACCGTCCGTCTGCTGCGCCGGCGAGCGCGGCCTGTGAGATATCAGTCCCCAGCACGTCGACCGGCGCCGCCCCCGGAGCGAACGCCTGCGCGGCCAGCAGGGCCAGCGTGTAGGCCTCCTCCCCGGTCGCGCATCCGGCACACCAGACGCGGATGGTTCCTGAGCTCGTCGCCCGGGCACGCTGGAGAAGCGCATGCCACGATATCCCGTCCAGCTGGCCACGATCCCGGGCGAAGAACGTTTCCTGGTTTGTCACCTCGTCGATCAGCCGGGCGATCAGATCGCGGCCGCCTGCCGGGTCCGACGTTGCCCGCGCGAAGGCTGCCGCGCCCAGCCCTGGCGCGGTGCGTTCCACGGCGGCCCGGAGGGCCGTCTCCCGCGCCGCCGGGAGCACGATTCCGGTCTCGTGGCGGACCAGGTCCGCGATCTCGGCCAGTTCGGGGTTCATCATGTCCCCGCGGCCGGCTGACGGCCCAGTCCCACCAGCCAGGCGGCAATCCTCTCCGGTGGCAGGACGACCGTGACCCCTAGCCCGATCGCGGACTTCGGCATCCCGAACACCGCCGAGGACTGCTCGTCCTGCGCGATAGCCAGCCCGCCGCAGCGCAGCACCTCAGCGGCGCCGGCCGCACCGTCGCTGCCCATCCCGGTCAGCACGACCGCGACACCCGCCCTCCCGGCCGTCGCCGCGATGCTCGTGAGCAAGACATCACCGGAGGGGCGGTGGTGCCCCGTAACCGTGTGCCTGTCCAGTGCCAGCCGCCCGGAGGCAGCGAGGGTCAGGTGCGCGCCCTCGGGTGCGAACCAGACCCCGGGGCCTGCCGGTGCGCCGGGCGCCGCGAGGGCCACGGGCACACCGACGGTCTGGTCTAGCCAGCGGACCAGCCCGTCGGTGAATCCAGCGGCGATGTGCTGTACGACAAGGATCGGGATCGGATAGTCAGCGGGCAGCGCGCCGAGCAGGCGCATCACCACCTGGGGGCCGCCCACTGACGCGCAGATGCCGATCACGGAGGCGCGGCGGGCCGGAACTGGCCCGCCGCAGAGGCCACCGAGCCGGGGGCTCAGATGGCGGATCACGCGAGCCCGGCTGAGCACCTTTACCCTGTGCCGGAGTGCGGCCCCCGATGGGCCGGCCGGGTCGAGCAGGTCGAGGTCGTCTTTAGCGAGCACGTCGAGCGCCCCCGCGGCCAGCGCGGCCGCCGGCAGGCCGGTTCCCGGGCCGGCCTGGCCGGACAGCACGAGGATCGGCAGTGGCCGGGAGCTCATGATCGTCCCGACTGCGTCGATCCCGCCCATCCCGGGCAGCGCGACATCCATGGTCACCAGGTCCGGCGCAGCACGCGGCAGCGCGGAAATAGCCTCCTCCGCGGTGGAGCAGACGGCCACGACCGTGATGTCTCCGTCGTGCTCGAGCATCCGCAGCAGGGCAGCGGCATAGGTGACCGAGTCCTCGCAAATCAGCACGCGCAGCGGCGTCACCCCGTCACCTGCCGACGAGTCGCTCGACGGTCGCGAGCAGAGCCTGCTGATCGAATCTCCCCTTGGCCATGTAGGCGTCCGCGCCCGCCTCGATCCCGCTGAGCCTGTCTTCGTCGGCGGCACGCGAAGTGACGATGACAACTGGCAGCGCCGAGCGCGCGGTGTCGGCCCGGATCGCCCGTGTGAGGCCGATTCCGTCAAGCTCGGGCATCTCCAGGTCGGTGATGACGAGCGCGACCCCCGCGTCCCGGTCGAGGACGGCCAGTGCGTCCCGCCCGTCGCGAGCGGTCACCACGGAGTAGCCGGCCGCCTCCAGGATGCTGCGCTGAAGCTCGCGGACGGTGAACGAGTCCTCGACCACGAGGACCTTCGGTGCCTCGGCCCCGCCGTCCGCGGTTCCGGGCACGATCGGCCGGAGAACACCATGAGACCTCCGCGTAAGTATCGCGGGCTCGACGAGAAGCGCGATCCGGCCATCGCCCAGGATGGACGCACCGAGGTAGCCCTCGAGGCCGGCCAGGAGCGGGCCGAGGGGCTTGACCACGACCTCCTCCTCACCGAGGAGCGCATCGCAGGTCACAACGGCCCGGCGGCCGCCGAGGGAGATGACGAGCGCTGGCGGCCGTTCGCCCAGCGGCGGCGCTGCCGCGCCGATGAGCTGAGCGAAATCCGCGACAGGCACTGATCTCCCGCCGACCTCCAGGGCTGGCCTGCCCTCGAGTGTGAGTGTCGCCGTCACCATCAGCACCTTCTCCACCACCGCCAGCGGGACGCCGTAGACGGCAGCCCCGCGTTCGAAGAGCAGCACCTCCATGAGCGCCAGCGCCACGGGGAGCAACTGGATGACCTCCATGCCCTGGCCGGGCTCGCTGTGAACATCCAGGCTGCCGCCCAGCGAGTGCACGTAGGTCCGGACGGCATCGAGGCCGACGCCGCGCCCGGCCAGATCGGTCACCTCTTCCGCCGTCGAATACCCCGGCCTGGCGAGGACGTCCGCGAGCGATCCCTCACGGCGGGCTTCTCCGATCACCTCCGGTGCGGCGCCCCTTCCGTCGTCCGTGACCGCGATCTCGACGAGGCTCCCGCGTGGCGTGGCGCGCAACTCCACCCGCCCCCGGGCGGGCTTGCCCGCGCGTTCCCGTTCGGCCGGCGATTCGACGCCATGGATCACCGCGTTCCGCAGCAGGTGCCCGAGCGGCTCGGACAGGCTCTCCAGGATCACCCGGTCGAGTTCGGTGTCGGCCCCCGTGACCACGAACTCGACCTCCTTGCCCGCGGCCCGCGCGAAGTCCCGGACCATGCGCGGCAGCGGCCCCGCGATCACCGCGAGCGGCAGCGTCCGCATCCCGACCGCGGTGTCCTTGAGGTCGTCGAGCAGGCGCTCACCCGCCCCGAGCGCCTCGGCGACGTCCTGGGACTGCCCGGCCTGTCCGCCTAGCGAGTACGCCAGCCTGGCCCGGTACTGCATGATCTCGCCGGCCACGTCGAGCAGATGGTCGATCTTCCCGGCCGGAACCCGCAGCGTCCGGACGTCGGCGGCGGTCGCGGGCGAGGCCGCGGCAGGCTTCCTGGCCGCGGCAGGCGTGCTGGCCGCGGCGGCGCTGGCCTGAGGTGTGCTCGCCGGGGACTCCTCCCCGCCCGGTCCCGCCCGGCACGCGGCAAGATCATCGAGTAGGCCGGCCACGGGTTCCGCGGTCCCGTTGATTTGCGCGCGCAACGCGGCGGTCGCACGGAGCAGCGGCGCCGCGAAATCCGGCGGGAAGGCTCCTGCCGCACGGACGCTGGCCAGGACGTCCTCGGCGGCGTGCGCCAGCGCACGGACGTCGTCGAAGCCGAGCATCCCGGCCGCCCCCTTGATGGTGTGGGCGTTCCGGAACATCGAGTCGATGGTCTCGGCGCCCGCCGCCCCGGACTCGACCGCGAGCAGCGCCGTATCCATCTCGTCGAGCCGCTTAGCTGACTCGTCGCGGAATAGCTCGGTCAGGTCAGCGTCCGGATCGCTCACCGGCGAGCCCTTCAAGCGAATCGAAGACCCTGGGCACGTCGATGACACCGACGAGGTCACCGTCAGCCAGCGTGGCGCCCGCCAGCAGGTCCGACTCGGTCTCTTCGGCCGGGTCTTCCAGCTCGCCGACCTCGCTCACGCCGTCGACCGCGAAGCATGCCTGGTGGCCCCGGGCCTCGGCGATGAGTACGCGTTCCGGCGGCCCGGTCCGCGTGACGCCGAGAAGCCGCGCGAGGTCGACGACCGGCAGGATGCGGCCGCGCTGGTTCCAGATTCCGAGCAGTTCCGGCCGGGCTCGCGGAACGGCCCTTACCTGGCCGACATCAGCCACGCCGAGCACGTGCTCGACCGGCATCGCATAGGTTTCAGACGCGATCCGCAGCCGCACATAAACGCGCACCGGAGGCGCTCCTGTCGTTATCCTGCAGGGCGCTGTCGAGCTCGACCACCAGCGTCTCCAGCCGCTCGGCAGTTGCGGCCCACTGGGTCTGCTCCGACGCGAGCTGGTCCGCGGCCTCCCGGATCTGCTGGATCGCGCTGTCCACCTGATCAGCAGCTGACTTCTGCTGCTGGGTGGCGAGAATGGACTCCTCCAGCATCGTCGCGGTCGCGGCCATCAGTTCGCCGACCTCGCGCGCCTGGCGGGTGCCCTGCTCGGTCGCCATGATCGTCGCGTTCGTCTCGTCCTGCACCGCGGTGATGATCACGCTGATCGAGCCGGTTGAGTGAACCGACCGCTCTGCCAGCTTGCGCACTTCGACCGCCACGACGGCGAAGCCCTTCCCGGCCTCACCGGCCCTGGCCGCCTCGATGGCGGCGTTCAGAGCGAGCAGGTTCGTCTGTCCCGCGATGTCGTTGATCAGCTCGAGGATCTCGCCGATCTTCTGCGCGCGCTCACCCAGCGAGAGCGCCCGCCCGGCGATCACCTCGACCTTCTCCTGCATGTCACGCATGGTGTCACCGGTCTGCTCGGCCGCCTTCGCGACGGCATGCGCCTTGTCCGCGATCAAGCCGGCAGTCGTGGCCAGTTCCTCGATCGTGGCGGACGTTTCCGCGACGGCCGACGACTGCTCGCTGGTGACCGCAGCCGCGTTCTTCGCCGCCAGCCGCAGTTCGCCCGTGACCTCGCCGAGGACGGTCGAGGTCAAGCGGATACGGCTGAAGAGTTCGTTCAGCCGGCCGAGTGCTGCCGCCAGGTCCCCTTGCCGGTCGAAGGACCGGCGTAGCAGCCGGTACGCGAAGAGCGAGAATGCGGCGCCGACCAGGACGGCGAGGACCGCGGCGGCCAGCCCGATCCCGAGCGCCTGGTCGGCCGCTGAGCGGCGGCCGCCTCGGCCGCGTCCGCGCGGCTCGCCTGAAGGGGTTCAAGCCGGGTCAGGGGCCCCAGGATCAAGGGCTCGGCGGCACCTAGCCGCCTGTCGGCCGCGGTCTCGCGGGTCAGCGTCGTTCCCGCGCTCGTCCGGACCCGGCTGAAGACGAGGGCGAACGTCTCGTTGCCGGTCGTGGCCCGCGCTCGCAATCGCGATTCGTTGGCCATTTCGGTCGTGCTCAGCGTGCCCGAGAGGTGCGCGAAGTACCCGGCCTGGCGATTTACCTCCTGAAGCAGGGCGGGGGAGGGAGTGGAGAGGTACTCCTGCGTCGCTTCGCGCTCGTGCCAGAAGGCGCCGACGAGCGCTTCGGTGAGGCTGGCATCACTGCGAGCGTCGATCGCCACGGCCGAGCGGGACAGGGCCACCTGGTAGCGCCAGATCGTGACGCCGATCGCGGCCGCGATGACCGCGACAGCCACCACGCTCACCATAGCGACGCGTAGCGACGGCCCTTTGACCAGCTCTTTCGGCATTCGCCTGTGCGCTTCCTGCCCGTAGTGCCGGGGGAACCTCCGGTCCCATCTGTGAGAGGACCTACCCGTTTACGGCGGAAAGTATCCGAGCTACTACGTTTAGTAACTGAGCGGGCGCCTCCGCGAGGTGGCCGGCTAGAACCTGGGGGCCGAGTCCTGCGCGAGGGGCTCCAGGAACGTCGCCCGGTTCCCTTCGAGCCAGTCGGTCAGCCCCCGGGGGGCATGCCGGGTCAGCTCGCTCACATGCGAGGTGAGCTGGCCGGCCCCGCCCTCACGGATCCAGGCGAACAGCTCCAGCAGTCCCTCGACGTCCCAGGGCGCCAGGCCGGAGCCCAGCAGTTCTTCCCGGGCCAGGTCATCCCGCTGGCTGGAGTAGCGCACGTGGCGGGCAAACACGGCGGAGATACGGGCGGCCACGTTCGCGTAGGTGAGGGACTCCGGGCCGGTCAGCGTGAACATGGCGGGCTCGTCGTCGGCCGACGGGACCGGGCCGGTCAGCACCTGCGCGGCGGCGTCGGCCACGTCCGCGGCGGCCACGAAGCCCACGTGGCCGTGACCGGCCGGGGCGTAGAGCGTGGCCTCCCGGCGGATGGCCTCCGCGGTCGGCAGCAGCATCTCCAGGTACGGCGCCGGGGCCAGGTAGCTGACCGGCAGGCCGGTGACGTCCAGGTGCGTGGCGATCTCGCGGTGGCTGCGCATGAAGCGCACGTCGCAGCCGGGGTCGGTGAAGCCGTCCGCGGCCACCTTGACCACGTGCGGCCCGTGCCCGGCCGCGACCAGCGCGTCGATGAACGCGATTTCCAGCCCGGCCTGCGCCTCGCTCGACGGGCTCAGCAGGAAGACCCGGTCGAAAGCCTGCAGTTGCTCCGCGGCGGGCGGGTCGTCGAAGGTGCCGACCAGGTTCTCGCCCTGGCCGGGCAGGTCGAGGCCCTTAGCCTCCACCCGTACCATGGCGACGGCCTCAGCCCGCGCGTCAGCCAGCGCCTCCAGCAGGGGATAGCCGACCCTTCCGGTCCCTCCGGTCACCAGGATCACGGCCCCGCCTCCTCGTGCGCTGTCTTTATGGGCAGTCCTTAGGGGCACCTTACGGGAGGCCCGCCTCGGTGCGCCGGGCCCCGTCCCGACGTACGTTGGACCCGTGGCAGAAGCGGCGATGCGGCGCTGCCGGTGAGATTGCCGCCCGTGTGGGGGCAGAACCGGGGTGCGTGGCGCAGATGGTCGGTAGTGGTGGGCGGGACCGCCCTGCTCTGCGCGCTGCCGGCGGTCGTCGCGGCGCTGCCGGTGCCCGCCTCCTCGATCAGCGCGCCGGCCCTGCAAGCCCGCATCCTGGCCTCGGCCCGCGTGCCCTACGAGGGTTACGCCGAGAGCACGGCGAACCTCGGGCTGCCGGAACTCCCCGACCTGCACGACGTGAGCCTCCTGCTGGACGGCACCACCGACCAGTACGTCTGGTACCGCTCCCCGTCCTACTGGCGGGCCGACGACGTGACCGGGCCAAACCTAACGGGGATAGCGGAGAGCGACACCTATGCCGACGGCGGGGTCACCTATCTGTGGAACTACGGGACCAACCTGCTCACCCAGGTCACCGGCGCGGAGCCGGTACGGCTGCCGCGGGCCCCGGACCTGCTGCCGCCCGCACTGGCCCGGCGGGTGCTGGACACGGCGGGCCACGCGGACCGGATCTCACGGCTGCCCGCCCGCCGGATCGCCGGGGTCGACGCGGCCGGCCTGCGGCTGGTCCCCACCGGGACAGGCACCACGATCAGCGCGGTGGAGATCTGGGCCGACCCCGCCAGCGGGCTCCCCCTCGAAGTCCGGATCTCCAGCCGCGGCATGGCCCAGCCGGTGCTGACCAGCACGTTTCTCGAGCTGAGCCGGACCCAGCCGAGCCTGACCGCGGTGACCCCGCATCCGGCCCCGGACGTCGGGCTCACCACCACGAAGCTGCCGGACGTGGACGGCGTGCTGAACGGCGATGGCGACGGCGATCACGACGGCACCCCATTCCCGTCGCAGCTGGGCGGGCTGCGCCACGTGCCCGTCCCCGGCAGCCCGCCGGGGGTGGCCATCTACGGCACCGGGTTCTCCCGGTTCGTGCTGCTCCCGCTGCCCAGGGGGGTGGGCACGGACGCGCTCAACTCCGCGATCCAGGCCGGGGCGGACAGCGTGACGCTCCCTGCGCCTGCAGGGGGCCAGGGCGGGCCGCAGGTGCCGGACGCGCTGATCCAGACGCCGCTGCTGACCGTTCTGATGGTCAGGGCCGGGTTCCACCATGCCGTCTTCCTGTTCACCGGTGCGGTGACCCCGGCCGTGCTGGAGAACTCAGCCAGCGCCCTGGTCAACGACTTGACGCACTTGAGGTTCAGGTTCCATCGATGATCGTTACGCGCGGCCTCACCAAGCGCTACGGCCACCTGCTCGTGGTGGACCAGGTTGACCTGGACGTCCGGGAGGGCGACCGGTACGGCTTCCTCGGCCCCAACGGGTCCGGGAAGACGACCGTGGTCCGGATGCTGCTCGGCCTGGTCTACGCGACCAGCGGCGAGATCACGGTGATGGGCCAGCCAGTGCCCAAACGGGCCGCCGAGGTGCTGCCCTCAATCGGCTCGCTGGTGGAGGGCCCGTCCGCGTACGGTCACCTGTCCGGGCGGGCCAACCTGGCGCTGATCGACGCGGCGGGCAAGTCGGGCAGCCGCCGGACCCGGGGCACCCGGATCGCCACCACCCTGGACCGGGTCGGCCTGGGCGGCATCGATAACCGCCCGGTCAAGAGGTACTCCCTCGGCATGCGCCAGCGGCTCGGCCTGGCCGCGGCGCTGCTGCGCACCCCGAAGCTGCTCATCCTCGATGAGCCGACCAACGGCCTGGATCCGCAGGGCATCCGGGAGATCCGCGACCTGCTGATCGAGCTGAACGAGGCCGGCACCACGGTCTTCCTGTCCAGCCACCAGCTCAGCGAGGTCGAGCAGCTGTGCACCCGGGTCGGCATCGTGAACCGCGGGCGGCTGGTCCGCCAGGACGACCTGGAAACGCTGCGCGCGCTCACCGGGCGCTCGATCGTCCGCACGCCGGACACCGGCCGGGCCCGTGAGGTGCTGGACGGCCAGATCGAGCTCGCGCAGGCGGGCCGGCTGGTGGTCGCGGACCCGGACACCGCGGCGCTCAACTCCCGCCTGGTCGCCCATGGGGTGCGGGTCACCGAGATCGCCGCCGAACGGCGGTCGCTGGAGGACGTGGTGCTCTCGGTAACCGGCTCCGGCTCTGACCGCGTCGACGCCGGGGATGGTGACCGCGGATGATCCGCGTCGAGCTGGTGAAGCTGGTGCGCCGCCCGCGCAGCTGGGTGAGCCTCGTGCTGCTGTGCGGCCTGCCCGTGCTGGTGGCGGTATTCGTCGCGGTCACCCACCTCGCGCCGCCCCCGGGCCAGGGCCCGGCGCTGCTGTCCGCGGTGCTGTCCAGCGGGTCGCTCTACCCGGCCGCGGCGCTCGCCATCGTGCTGCCCATCTTCCTGCCGGTGGCGGTCGCGGTGGTGGCCGGCGACTCCATCGCGGGCGAGGCCGGGTCGGGGACGCTGCGCTACCTGCTGGCCAGGCCGGTCGGCCGGACCAGGCTGCTGGGCGCCAAGCTGGTCGCGCTCATCGCGTTCACGCTGTCCGCGGTGATCCTGGTCGCGGTGACCGCCTACGTGACCGGGATCGTGCTGTTCGGGGCGAAGCCGGTGGCCGCCACCCCCGGCGGCCTGACCACCTCCAACATCGCGGCGACCTCGCTGTCCGGCAGCGGCCTGACGCCTGCGGACATCGCGCTGCGGACCGTGGGGGCGGTCGCCTTCATCGCGGTGTCCATGCTGGGCGTGGGCGCGATCGCGCTGTTCCTGTCCACCATCACCGACTCGGCGCTGGGCGCTGCCCTGGGGGCGCTGGCCGCGCTGATCACCAGCGAGGTGCTGGTCACCCTGAACTCGGCGTCGGCGGTGAATCCCTACCTGCCCACCCGGTACTGGCTGGCCTGGATCGACTTCTTCCGTGACCCGATCGTCTGGCGGAACATCGAGCGTGGCTTCGCCGTGCAGGGCGTCTACGTGGTGGTGTTCCTCGCTGCATCCTGGGCGCACTTCGCCACCAAGGACATCACCAGCTGACCGCGCAGATCCCGCGGCTGAGCCGGGCTGCCGGCCAGCCCGGCGGCCGGGAGGCCTAGCCGCAGTCAGACCGGGTAGGCATATTCACCGGGCCGGAACCGAGCGCCTGCAGGACCATCGCGGTGACCGCCGGGTTGGTCGGCAGCTGGGAGTGGCTGACCTGCACGGCCGGGCACACCGACTGGATGGGCACGTTGAGGGCCCCGGCCAGCCGCGCGGAGTCCGGCGGGGTGACCGTCGTGTCGTCGGTGCTCCACAGGGACAGCCAGCGCGGACGGGCAGGCACGGCGGTCGCGTCCAGCCGGGTAAGCAGGTCGCTGCCCGGCACCAGCTGCTGGCACGCGACCGGGCACGCGCCGGGCACGAACCCCTCAGCCGCGGAGGCCAGCTCGGTGCCGTGGAACGGGGAGCCCAGGGTGATCACCCGCCGGGCCTTGCGGGCGCCGCCGTCCTGCCGGGCCCACGCCAGGGTGGCGACCCCGCCCGCCGAGTAGCCGATCACGTCCACCGACGGCGCGCCGCCGCCCAGGGCCCGGTTGACTGCGGCATTCAGCACGCTGGCGTCGGCGATCAGGCTGCCGGTGCCGTTGCCCGGCAGGTGCACCACGGTCGCCTCCCGCCCGGCCGCCCGGATCCGGCGCGCCAGCACGGACAGCGACCCGGTGCTGCCGCCGTACCCCGGGACCAGCAGCACCGGCCCGGGCCGGTCCTGGGCCGGGGTGCCGGCCGCCGGGGGAGCCTGGCCGGGGCCACCGCCGGAGACCAGCACGCTGACCACGGCCACCGCCACGATCACCGCGGCCAGCCCGGCCAGCCCAGCCACGAACAGGCGGCGGCGCGGGGAGAGCCGGCCGAGGAAGGACGTCATCCCCGGACTCCGGTCGTGGAGGAGGACACGCTCCGCGGATCGTGGACGGGCCAGGCGCCGCGCTCGGCAGCGGTGCCAATGGTGGTGATGCCCGCGGTGATCGTGCCCGTGGTGGTCATCGGCGGTCCGGACTCCCCATGATGTGCTGGTGGGTGCCCGCCGCCGCGGCCGCGGGATCGCCCGCCCGGAGCGCGGCCACGATCGCGTCGTGCTGGCCGGCCGACTCCGCATGCGTGCGGGTCACCTTCGGGCCGCCGTGCAGCGACGCCCACAGCAGCCGCATGAGCGACAGCAGCAGCGGGCTCCGTGCGTACTCGTGCACGGTGAAATGAAACTCCCGGTTCAGGTCGGCGTACCCCGGGTCGTCCCCGGTCATGGCCCGCATCTGGTCGTTCAGCTCCTCCAGCCGGGCCAGCCCGGCCGCGTCGATCTTGCGCGCGGCCAGCGCCGCGCCGAGCGACTCCAGTGCCGCGCGGATCTGCAAGTTCTCCTCGACGGGGCCGTCGCCGGGCTCCACCACCGTGAACCCGCGGTGCGTGTCCCCGATCACCAGGCCCTCGGACTCCAGCCGCCGCATCGCCTCGCGCACCGGCGTCTGGCTGACCTGGAACCGCTGGGCCAGGTCCCGCTGCCGCAGCTGCTCGCCCGCGGCCAGCCCCCCGGTGATGATCTGCTCCCGGATGAGCGCCGCCACCATATCGGTCTTGCTCACGTAGCCGGGCCCGGGGATGACCCGGTCCGGCTGGCTGGCCTCGCTCTGGCTGCCCGTGCTGGCCGTGGTCATCTGCCGCCTCCGTTAGTGGCGAGTTCCTGCACCCGGGGCGGGATGAGCGGCAGCCGCCCGACGCTGCACGCCAGGCCCAGCGTGCCGGGGCAGTGAGCCTCGCTGCTCCTCCACGGGGAGTCACTCGGGCCACTCCGTCCAGGGGGTACCTGATTTGGTATACCATATGTCAAGGATGTCGCTGGTGGCGCTTGCCGGGAGTTGTCTATGCCACACCCGTCTGTCCTGGCCGAGTTCTCGCCGCCGGGGTCTGGGCCGCCGGGGTCTGGGCCGCCGGGGTCTGGGCCGCCCGGTTGGCTTCGCGTGCGGCTGGCCCGCCCAGAGCGCCGCAACGCGCTCGACGTGGGCATGACCCGCGCCCTGCTCGACACTGTCCGCGCCGACCCCGCCATCCCGGTGCTGATCGAGAGCACTGACTCCGGCGCGTTCTGTGCGGGGGCCGACCTGAGCATCCCCGACAGCGAACTGGTCGTGGTCTCCGATCTCCTGTATGAGTGCTACGAGGTGATGGTCACCCGGCCCGGCCCGGTCATCGCGGTGGTGGAGGGGCCGGCCGTGGGTGGTGGCGCCCAGCTGGCTGCGGCCGCTGACCTGCGCATCGCCGGGCCGGGCGCCCGGTTCTGCTGGGTTGGCCCGCCCGGCCGCGACCTGGCGGTGGGCGCCTGGGTGCTGCCCTCGCTGGTAGGCCGGGGCGCGGCCCTGGAGCTGAGCCTGACCGGCCGCTGGGTGGAGGCCGCCGAGGCGCTGCGGCTCGGGCTGGTGAACCGGGTCGAGGACGAGCCGGGCAAGGCCGCGGCGATGCTGGTGGCTGACCTGATGACCCGCGGCGCCGGCGGCATCGGCAACATGAAGCTGATCGCGTCGGCAGGTGGGCTGCTGGAACGGTTGCGGGCGGAGCGCGCGGCGAACAGGGCCGCGTGGGGCGGCGCATGACGGAGCCGGGGACCGCGCGCGACGCGTGGACCTCGGGGCTGAGTGGAGCCAGCGCGGGTGGCGGATTCACCTGGGTGCGGGTGAGGAACTCGCGAGGGTGGCCACGATTCCGGAGCTGGCCGCCGAGTCGGCGCGCCGGGTTCCGGACCGGATCGCGGTGAGCGTGGACGGACGGGCAGCCAGCCACGGCCAGGGGGGATGACGGGAGGCGGCGCGCGGAAGAGTGGCACCGGATGGAGGGATGAATCCGTCATATCCGGGCAGGATATGAGCCTTCCGCCAAACTGATATTTGGTATACCATCCTGCCAGCACGCTACCGGGAGGCGCCCCGCCAGGGCATGCGCAGCTCACCGCAGGCGTTGGAGAGCCTTGACAGGGGTTACCGCGAGAGCGTTACGGCTACGGCGTCACTGCATTACAGCTTGCCCGCGCCGGCCGCCCGCACGGTGGCCAGCGCACGGCAGAAGGGGTCTGCGGTGGATCTTCAGCTGGACGGAAAGGTGACCCTGGTCACCGGAGCCAGCAAAGGCATTGGCCGGCACGGCGCTGAGCATCTCGCCGCCGAAGGCGCCAATGTCGCCATTACCGCGCGGACAGCTGCGCCGCTGGAAGCCACCGCCAAGGAAATCCGGGCGCCCCGGGCCAGCTTCGGCAGCGGGGCCCGCATCCCGGTGGACAGGGCCCAGCGCAAAACGATCATGGACAGGTAGGGGCGGGGGCTGTGCAGCTGACCAGCGCGATCCGGATCGGCCGGCCTGCTCCCGAGGTGCTCGACGCGCTGCTCGACGCCGGGACGGTGGCCGCCTGCCTGCCGGGCAGCCGCCTCATCGGCGAGGTTGCGGACGGCACGTACGCGGGGGAACTGCAGCTGCGGATCGGGCCGGTGCGGGCCGTCTACGCCGGCACCGTGCACCTCGACAACGCCGACCGGGACGCGGGCACCGCCACGCTGCGCGCGCTGGGGTGGGAGCGCGGTGGCCAGGGCCGGGCTGACGCCAGCGTGACGCTGCGGGTGGAGCCCCGTGGCGCCAGCACCCGCGTGCTGATCAGCGCCGACCTGATGATCCGGGGCAAGGTCGCCGAGTACGCCCCGGGAGCGATCGGCCACGTCGGGCAGCGGCTGGTCGAGGAGTTCGCGGGCAACATCGAGCAGTTGCTCGCGTCCCAGGCCGGCCCGGGACCGGATCCCCGCGCAACGGTCCAGGACCGTCCCCGCCGCACCCAGGCGATGGCCGGCAATCGGCTGCTGACCGACAAGCGGCTCCGCGCCGCCTGGGCGCTGCTGCTGGCCGGCGGTGCGCTGGCGGCCGGCGCGCTGGCCGCGCTGGCGGCCTGGCGCCGCTTCCACCCGGCTTCGTCCCTGCCCCCCGATACCCCCTGGGACTTCTCGCACGAAGGGGCACGCCATGGCTAACCCGCCAACCGAGGGTGCTCAGCCTGAGCTGAAACCGCTGCAGATCGAGGCCAACGGCATCAACGTCATCACCGACGCCGAGCGCAAGGGGCACCCGCGCGACCTGTTCTGGCCCTGGTTCGCGGCCAATGTGTCCGTCCTCGGCCTGGGCTACGGCGCCTTCGTGCTCGACTTCGGCGTCTCGTTCTGGCAGGCGATCGCGCTCGGGCTGATCGGGATCATCGTGTCCTTCCTGCTCTGCGGGTTCATCGCGGTGGCGGGCAAGCGGGGCTCGGCACCCACCATGGTGCTCGGCCGGGCCGCGTTCGGGGTCCGCGGCAACAAGCTCCCCTCGCTGATCTCCTGGCTGCTCACGGTGGGCTGGGAGACGGTACTGATCATCCTGGCCACGCTGGCCACCGCGACCGTGTTCGAGCGGCTGGGCTGGGGCGGCGGCACCGGGGTCAAGGTGATCGCGCTGATCGTGGTGAGCGCGCTGACCGTGGCCGGCGGAGTGATGGGCTTCGACCTGATCATGCGCATGCAGTCGGTGATCACCTGGATCACCGGGGTGCTGACGGTGGTGTTCATCGCGCTGGTGGCGGACAAGATCCACTGGCACACGGTGTCCGCCATCCCGTCCGGCTCACCGCAGAAGGTCATCGGCGCCCTGGTGTTCGTGATGACGGGGTTCGGGCTGGGCTGGGTGAACGCGGCCGCGGATTACTCCCGCTACCTGCCGCGGCGCTCCTCGGGGCGCGGCGTGATCGGCTGGACCACGTTCGGCTCCTCCATCGCCCCGATCTTCCTGCTGATCTTCGGCCTGCTGCTGGCCGGCTCCTCGGCCAAGCTGAGCAGCGCGATCGGCGCGGACCCGGTCGGCGCGCTGACCACCCTGCTGCCCACCTGGTTCCTGGTCCCGTTCGCGATCGTGGCGGTGCTCGGCCTGGTCGGCGGCTCGGTGCTGGACATCTATTCCTCCGGCCTGGCCCTGCTCACCCTGGGCCTGCGCATCCCGCGGTACGCCGCCGCTCTCATCGACGGGACCGTGATGGTGCTCGGCACCATCTACGTGGTGTTCGTGGCGCACAATTTCCTCAACCAGTTCGAGGGCTTCCTGATCACGCTGGGCGTGCCGATCGCCGCCTGGTGCGGGATCATGCTGGCCGACATCATGCTGCGCCGGAAGGACTACTCCGAGCCCGAGCTGTACGACCCGCGCGGCCGCTACGGTGACGTCCGGCTCGCCCCGCTGGCCATCATCGTGATCTCGACGGTGGTGGGCTGGGGCCTGGTCACCAACGCCTACGCCAGCTGGCTCGCCTGGCAGGGCTACCTGCTCGGCCCGCTAGGCCTGGGCGGCAAGACCGGCGCGTGGGCCTTCGCCAACCTGGGCGTGCTGGTCGCGCTGGTCATCGGGTTCGTGGCCGCGTGGGCGTTCGACGTCGCGCCGGTGCGGGCCCAGGAGTCCCGGCCCACGCTGGCGCCCGCGACGGCCGCATGACCAAGCCAGCGGGCTGCCTGGCAGTCATCGACATGCAGCGGGTGTTCGGTGAGCCGGGCAGTCCCTGGCTGGTCCCGCGGTTTGGTGAGATCGTCAAGCCGATCCGGGACCTGGTGACGGCCTTCCAGCCGGACGTGGTGTTCACCCGGTTCGTCGCGCCCGCCACCCCGGCAGGGTCCTGGCGGCGCTACTACGAGGCCTGGCCCTTCGCGCTCCAGCCACCGGACGCCCGGATCTGGGAGTTGGTGGACGAGTTCGCGGCAGCTGCCGGTCCTACCCTGGACACGACCACGTTCAGCAAATGGGGCGGGGACCTGGCCCCGCGAGTGCGGGCGGCGGGCCGTGACGGCCTGGGGAACGAGCTTGTGCTCGTGGGGGTATCCACCGACTGCTGCGTGCTGTCCACCGCGCTGGCCGCGGCCGACGAGGGCGTCGCGGTGCGGGTCGTCGCGGACGCGTGCGCGGGCGTGCACGACGACACCCACCACAAGGCACTGGGCATCCTCCGGCTGTACGCCCCGCTGGTCGAGGTCGTGACCACGGATGATGTCCTGGGCGGATGACTGCCCGCCGGGACCAGGACGCGGCCCGTCAGGACCGGGCGGCCGGCGCGCTGTACGGGCTGGCCGTGGGTGACGCGCTCGGCATGCCCACCGAGTCGCTGCCCCGGCCGGAGATCGTGACCCGGTACGGCCCGCTGCTGGAGGATTTCCAGCTGGGCGCGCCGGACCAGCCCCTCGCGCCGGGACTGCCCGCCGGGACCGTCACCGACGACACCGAGCAGGCGCTGCTGCTCGCGGACCTGATCATCGAGGGGGACGGCACGGTCGACGAGGCGGAGTTTGCCCGGCGCCTGCTCACCTGGGAAGAGGACATGCGGGACCGCGGCTCGCTCAGCCTGCTCGGCCCGTCCACCAAACGCGCGCTGTCCGCGCTGCTCGCCGGGACTCCCCTGGACGAGACCGGCCGCGCCGGCACCACCAACGGCGCGGCGATGCGCATCACCCCGGTGGGCGTGGCCACCCCCGCCGCGGACCCGGACGAGCTGGTCGGCCGGGTGGTGACGGCCAGCCGGGTCACGCACAACACCGGGGTCGCGCTGGCCGGGGCGGCCGCGGTCGCTGCGGCGGTCAGCGCCGGAGTGGCCGGCGCCACCGTGCCCCAAGCGATCGGGGTGGCCGTGACCGCGGCTCAGCGGGCCGCAGGGCGCGGTCACTGGGTAGCGGCCGCCGACGTGGCGGCGCGGATCAGCTGGGCCACTGGGCTGACCGCCGGCCGGCCCGTGGAGGAGGTGCTGGACCTCGTCTACACACTGGTCGGCACCAGCCTGGCCACCCAGGAGTCGGTGCCCGCCGCGTTCGCCATGCTGGCCGCCGTCCCGGGCGACCCCTGGCTGGCCTGCCGGATGGCGGCGTCGGCCGGCGGGGACTGCGACACGATCGCGGCGATCACCGGCGCGATCGGCGGCGCCTGCCACGGGACGGCGGCCTTCCCGGAGCAGGCCCGGGTCACGGTCAGCGCGGTCAACGGCCTGCGGCTTGACGAGGTGGCGGCCAGGCTTCTCCTGGTGCGCGGCCCGTGACCATCCAGCGGCTGCTGTACCTCGGCAACGTCGTCGTGGACATCGTGCTGGACGTGCCGGCGCTGCCGGGGCGCGGCGGCGATGTGCTGGCGAGCCGGTCCCAGCTCACCCCGGGCGGCGGGTTCAACGTGATGGCCGCAGCGGCCCGGCAGGGCCTGCCCGTGGCCTACGCCGGGGCGCACGGCACCGGGCCGTTCGCCGACCTGGCCCGCGCCGGGCTGGCCGCCGAGGGCATTGAGGTGCTCCAGCCGCCCACGCCGGACCTGGACACCGGCGTCGTGGTCGCCGTGGTGGACGACACAGCCGAGCGGACGTTCGTGACCAGCCCCGGCGCCGAGGCCACGCTGACCGCCGCGGACCTGGCCGGCGTGACCGCCCGGCCCGGCGACGCGGTGGCCCTGTCCGGGTACGGGCTGGTGCACCCCAGCAACCGCGGCGCGCTGCTCGGCTGGCTGACCCGGCTGCCCGCCTCGAACACGGTCGTGTTCGATCCCGGTCCCCTGGTCGCGTCGATTCCACCGGACGCACTGGACCAGGTGCTCCGCCGGGCGGACTGGCTGACCTGCAACGCGCGCGAGGCGGCGGCGCTGACCGGACGCGGCAGCCCGCCCGCGGCGCTGCGCGCGCTGGCGGGCCGTCTCGCCGGTCGCGGCCGCCGCGGTGCGGGCGTGCTGGTCCGCACCGGATCGGACGGCTGCCTGCTGTCTTTTTCCGCAACGGAACCGCTCGCGGTGCCGGGCTTCCGGGTCACCGAACTCGACTCCAACGGGGCGGGCGACACCCACACGGGCGCCTTCATCGCGGCGCTGGCATCGGGGGCGGATGCGCCGCAGGCGGCCCGGCGGGCTAATGCCGCGGCGGCGATTTCGGTGACCCGGCGCGGGCCGGCTACTGCGCCTAACGCCACCGAACTGGCGCAGTTCCTTTCCACGGTGTCTTGAACACGGTGCGATGAACACTTTCCCGGCGGTGGTGTAAGAACACGCCAATCGTGGAATAGAGCTCTGCGTAATTGATCAATTACGGGGGGAGATCAATGCCGGTGCAAACCACGGCACGAACGGCCGTTCGCCGCAAATCGGCGGCGACCGCGCGTACCGGAGCGATTCGCAGCAATGCGGCCAAGAATGCCGCCAGCAGTCGGAAATCCAGGACTAGCACGAAGGTGACCGGCGCCAAGCCAATGCGCGGCGCGGCCACGGGGGCGAGGAGCATGCGGACCACAGGAGTTGCTGCGAGGACCGTGTCCTCCGCCGCCATGAAGGTTGCCTCGTCGGCGACCCAGATGGCGACGGCGGCTACCAGGGCCACCTCGTCGGCGAAGACCATGTCCACCGCCATGCAGGCGATGAACACCGCCACCAAGACCATGTCGACCGCCATGCAGGCCATGAACATGGCGACCAAGGCCATGTCGTCCGCGGCCAAGGCGCTGACCGGGGCGGCCATGACGATCTCGCCCGCGCCCGCCTCCGGCTCCGCGGGGACCCGGAGCCGGGCCACGGCGAAGCCCAGAAGCACGGCGAAGCCCAGAAGCACCGCGAAGCCGAGGAGTGCCGCGAAGCCGAAGAGTGCCGCGAAGCCGAAGAGCACCGCGACGCGTAAGAGCACCGTGGGTTCGAGGACGGCCGCGAAGCCGAGGATGGCCGCGAAGCCGAAGCTGGGGGCGGCCGCGAAGCCCAAGGCGCCCGCCCGGCCGCGGACCGCGTCCAAGTCTCGCACGATGGCCGGCACGTCGGCGGCGATGTCCAGGTCCCGGGCCACGGCCACGGTACGCAAGACCGTGACGGCGGCGAAGCCGGCCACGGCGACCCGCCGGGCGACGGCCGCCAAGCCGCGGACGGCCTCGTCTCGCACGGCGTCATCGCGCACGATCGCCTCATCCAGGACGGCGTCGTCCCGGACTGCGACGGGCCGGGCGCCGGCGAAGCCCAGGATGACAGCGAAGCCGAAGACGGCAGCGAAGCCCCGGACGTCCGTCAAGCCGAGGACGTCCGTCTACGCCAAGTCCACGGCGACGACGCCGCGGACAGCGATCAAGCCGAGGACGGCGGCGCGGCCGGGGCTGGCCGCGAAGCCGGCGCTGGCCAAGAAGGCAGGCACGGCAATGAAGCCGGGCATGAAGCCGGGCATGAAGCCGGGCATGAAGCCGGGCATCGCCAGGCCGGCCGTTTCCCGGCCCGCCATGGGCCGTCCGGGTACGGCCCGACCGGGGATTCCGGCCGTGACCCCTGGTGGATCGCAGCCGGGCAACGGCACGCCTGCCGCCCCGGGTACCGACCGTTATCGCGACATGCTGGCCGGTCTCATGCGCTGAGACGGCCACGCCCTAAGTAAGCCCAGCGGCCGGCTGGCCGGGTGCAGTGCCTCACCGAGGCGCCGCGAGACCCGGCCATGCCGGCCGCCGGGCTGTCCCGCTCCGGGGGCCGACATCCACCGCCTCCCTCAGCGCGCTGGATGCCCTGAGGGCTCGGCCGGGCGACCGGCGGGGGACGTGCGCGCCCGGTAAATCCAGAACGTGAGCTGGATGAGGAGGGCGGACAGGATCCAGGCCGCGGCCACATCGGTGAACCAGTGCCAGTCACACCACACCAGCGCGGCCCCTACGCCCAGCCACAGCAGCCCGAGGCCGGCCAGGGCCAGGTAGCGGGTCCGGGCCGGCTGCCCGGCCACCAGCATCAGCACGGCCAGCGAGAAGCAGATGCACGCGGTGCTGGTGTGACCGGACGGGAAGACGCCCAGGGCGCCGGGGGAAACCGGCGGGAGGCCCGGCCCGGGACGGGCGATCAGGATTTTTGCCGGGATGACCGTGCCGAGCAGTAGCGCTACGCCGGTCAGGGCGATGAGCACGGGGCGGATCGTGTGCCGCCGGATGGCCAGGGCCAGCGCGACCGCGGCGAGGATCGGCACGGCCACGGTGGTCATGCCTAGGTCGGTGAGCAGCGGAGCTGGCCCGTGCGGGGTGTCGCTGAGCCACCGCCACGCAGGCGAGTGGGCCCGGGGCAGCACCGCGTCGCGGATCCGCTCGTCCAGGGTAACCAGCGGGCCATGGACCAGCACGTTGATGGTCAGGATGGCCAGGATCAGCAGCAGGCCGGCCGGGATGAGCCAGGAATACCGTGGGCCCGGGTGACGGCGCGGAGCGGCCGGCGCGTTGCCTGCCTCATCCACGCTGACCCGGTCTGCGCTGGCCTTATCCACTCTGAGTGAGGGTACCCGCCGTGACGGCTGCTCAACGGGTGCAGGGGGAGCGAACCAGGATCCGTCCGGGAGAACGCCCGCGGAGCCGACAGTCGTCGTCACCCAGGCGGTGGCCGGCCCGGCGGCCGGGTTGCCCTGGTGCCCCTGGATACCGTGGCGGCATGGTTGCTTCCGACGGTGAGCCAGCGGTCTGCTCCGGCGAGACCTGGCGGATCGACGAGGAGATGCTGATCCGGCGCCGCTGACGCCCGGCCGGAGCGCCTGCCAGCGGGCAGGCGGCGCGTGGCTTAGCCTGATCGAGCCGCTATGGCCGCTGCAGCGATCATCATCAACCGAACCCGGGTCCGGGATCTGCCCCGGTTCCGGCGTCAGTGCTGCCTGGCGGCGCGGGCGGCGGGCTGGGAGCCCACCTTCGCCGAGACCACCCCGGGCGATCACGGCCTGGGAGCAGCGCGGGATGCGCTCGCGGCCGGGGCCGGCCTGGTGGTCGCGGCGGGCGGCGACGGCACCGTCCGGGCCTGCGCCCAGGCCCTGGCCGGCACCGGCGTACCGCTGGTCATCGTGCCGCGCGGCACAGCCAACCTGGCCGCCCGGGCGCTGGGGATACCGGTCCGGCCGGACGCCGCCCTCGCGGCCGGGTTCGGCGGCAGGGACCACCCGATCGACCTGGCCGAGGCCGACGGGATGCTGTTCGCCGCCATGGCCGGGATCGGGCTCGACGCCGCGGTCGTCAGCAGCACTCCTGACCTGCTCAAACGCCATCTTGGCTGGCTGGCTTACGCGGCCGGCGGGGTGACCCGGCTGGCCGGGCGGCGCCGCGTGTTCAGCCTGCGCCTGGACGGCGGCCCGCGACTGACCCGGCTCGCCAGGTCCGTGGTGGTGGGCAACGTCGGGCTGCTGCCGGGTGGGTTCGCGCTGCTGCCGGACGCGCGGCTCGATGACGGCCTGCTCGACGTCGGGATCCTGGCCCCGGCGGGCCCGGCCGGCTGGGGCCGGGTGGCCCGGCGCGTGCTCACCGGCAGCCGCCACGACGATCAGAACCTGGAACGGTACCGGGCCCGGCGGATCGAGATCGAGGCCGACGCGGAGCTGCCGCGGGAGGTCGACGGGGAGGTCATCACGCCGGGCCGGTCGCTCACGGTCACGCTGCGCCCCGCTGCGCTGCTGGTTCGGGTGCCTATCCGGTGAGTTAGAGATCGCTTCTCCAGGGAATTGCGCAGTGAGTATGCCGATGGCCGGTACCCCTGCCCTGGAGGTGGAGACGTGGAGATCAAGATGGTGCTGTTCATGCCCCGCGACGCCGCGAGCGTGCCGGTCAGCCGTCAGGTCCTCGACAGCTGCCTGGAGACCCTCGGCGTGACCCTCGACACCCGGACCGACATCGCCCTGGCCCTGGGCGAGGCGTGCGCCAACGTCGTCCAGCACGCCGGGCCCGGGGTGGAGTACGAGGTCCTGGCCACGGCAAAGGAGGGGCGGTGCGTCATCGAGGTGGTCAGCACAGTGAACCGCGACCAGGCGCCAGTGCCCGCGGGTGCGAGCCTGCCATCTCTCTCGTCCGAGCCCGTCCCGGCGACCGCCGAGCACGGCCGCGGCCTGAAGATCATCGATGCGGTGACCGACAACCTCCAGCTGACCGGCGACGACCGCGACGGGACCACGCTGCGCTTCGAGAAGGCTTTGAGCTGGGTGCCCGGGGCAGCCGGCGAGCACTTGTTCAGCGCGCAGTCCTAGCGCTGGCGCGGATGATGGCGTGGCCTGGCTGCGCTGCTGGCGGCCGAAACGTTCAGCTAGAGGCGAGCGGCTGGCCCCACTGGCCCCGGTGCAGCACCTCCGCCGTAGGCCGGCGCCGGTCGCGCAGATCGCGGGGCGGTTCGTCGCTGTAACCGATGGAGATGGCCCCGATCGGGGTGAACTGTGGCGGTACGCCGAATTCGGCGCGGAAGGCGTCGATCCTGTCGGCCGGGAGCCCGAAGAAGCACGCGCCGAGGCCGGCATCGACCACGGTCAGCAACATCTGCAGGGCCGCGAACCCGGTGTCGATATCCCAGTAAGGGGCGGGCCACCAGGCGTCGCTGCGATCCGCGTGCCCCTTGTCCGGCAGGGCGTAGCGGTCGAGGTAAGCGTCCTTGTGTGACAGCGGCACGATCAGCAGCGGGGCCTCGACCTGTGCCGCGAAGTATTCGTCCGGGTCTTCCGCGTTCCGGGCCGCGGCCCGGAACCGGGCCACGTCGGCGGGATCGTCCAGAACCAGGAAGGCCCAGCCCTGGGAGAACCCCGCGGACGGCGCGCGCAGGCCGTTCTGCAGGATACGGTCCACCACGCCGGGGGGGACGGGGCGGTCCGTGTCGTAGTGGCGCACCATCCGCCGTCGCCGGATCACGTCCTGGAATTCCATGCCGGTCAGCCTAGAATGCCCGGCCGACGGCATCCAGTGGCTGACCGGCACCGGTTACCCGGGCGATACACCCCGCCCGGTACCGTTTGACCCTCACCGCCCTGGGTGACCGTTGCGTGATCTGGACCGGATTCTGGCTGTGGTGAGCTGCCCCGGGACTACGCGGGCATAGTCACGCGGCGCCGAGCAGAGGAGGCTGCCGTAGCGGACGAGAAGATGCGTCATCGGGTGCCGTGGCCGCGCGCCGCGGTCGGCCCGCGGGAGACCCTGCCGCAGCGTACGCCGGGGGCCAGTGGCACCGGGTGGCCTGAACCAGTCGGCCGCCCTCCCTCCTCCGGGCAAGACGGCTTCCCTGAGTTCGCACTCCCGGAATACGTCCGCACGGACGGGCCGGAGCTGGCCGGCGAGGCTGAACGCCCGCCGACCCCTGAGGTTCTCGACCGTGTGCTGGACGCGCTCAGGAAGCTCAGCTAGCCGGAGCCTCACCCGGGCAGCCGGGCGGAGGGAGCCCTAGGACCCGGGCTGGGCCGGGTGGCTAGCTTTGGCGTGGCGGCGGCGCGGGGTAGGCCGGCGGATGGCCGGCCCCGGCGCCGGCAGCCGTGGATCGAACAGCCATCCGGCGTGCAATTTCTGCTCGAGCGCGTGGAACACGGGCGTGTCCATGGTGTGGGAGGCGGAGCCCCGGCACTCGTAGGCGGGGTGATGGAGGGTAGCCATTCCGGCAGTACACCGCGTGCCGGGCCGCACATCGAGCATGGAACGGCTCGCGCCAGCCTTCCCGAATCCGGGTCATGCCGACTCATCGGGGACTGTGGGAGCGACCTGGGAGAATGCCCTCGTGCCTCGCCACCTTCGCGGACCGTTCCGGGCTATGCCGGCCGAGGTGGCCATCCTGACGGCAATCTCGTTCACCGTCGCGCTCGGGTTCGGGATCGTCGCCCCGGACATCCCGGCCTTTGCCCGTCACTTCGGGGTCAGCACCGCCTCGGCCGCCAGTGTCATCAGTGCGTTCGCGCTGCTGCGGGTGCTGGGAGCGCTCCCCGCCGGCCGGCTGGTGGACAGGTTCGGCGAGCACCGGGTGATGGCGGCCGGCATTGCCATCGTCGCGGCGAGCAGCATGCTGGCCGGCGTCTCCGGATCGTTCGTGCAGCTCATCGTCTTGCGCGGGATCGGCGGCCTGGGCTCGGCGATGTTCAGCGTCAGCGCCCAGACCCTGCTGCTGGTCAGCGTGCCCCACGAGCAGCGGGGCCGGGCCAGCGGCCTGTTCTCGGGCGGATTCCTCGTAGGCGGCATCAGCGGCCCGGCGATCGGCGGTCTCCTCGCCGCCTGGTCGCTGCGGGCCCCGTTCTTCATCTACGGCAGCATGCTCATCGTTCCCGCGGTCATCGCTGCGGCTGTCCTGCGGGACGCACCCAGGCGGGAACCGCGCAGCCGGCCGCGGGCGGCCCGCCCGTGGGCCGCGATCGCCGGCGCGCTGCGGAGTCGGGCCTACCGCGCTGCGGCGTCAGCGAACCTGGCGGACGGATTCGCCGCCGTCGGCGTGCGCAGCGCTATTGTGCCGTTGTTCGTCCGCGACGCCCTGCACCGGTCGGCGGTGTGGACGGGCATCGGATTTCTCGTGGTCGCCGTGCTGAATGCCTCGGCGCTGCTCCCCGCCGGGTGGGCGGCCGACCGGCTGGGCAGGCGGCCGGTCATCATCGCCGGCTGTTCGGTGTCGGCAGGCGGCATGGCCATGCTGGCGCTGCTGCCGGGACTCTGGGGATACCTGCTCGCGCTCGCCATACTTGGCCTTGGATCCGGGCTGCTCGACGTCGCGCCCGCGGCCATGATCGGCGACATCCTCGATGGGCAGGGCGGTACGGTCGTCGCGTCGTACCAGATGGCCGGGGACGCCGGCACCGTCGCCGGGCCGGTGACGGCCGGGTACCTGGTGGACACCGTCTCCTATGGTGCCGCCTTCGGGCTGGCCGCCGGGGTCCTCGGCCTGGCCGCCGTAATGGGGTTCTTGGCCCCGGAAACCCGGTCTCCGGAAGCCTCGTCTGCGGAAGCCCCGTCTGCGGAAGGACGGGCGCCCGGCAGTCCTGCCGCCAGGGCCGAGCGTGCCCGTGGCCGCCAGAATTGACGCGGCCGGCCGCGAGTAGAGGGCCGATCCCGGGACACTTGTCCGGCCATGACCACATCGAGCGAGCACG
>Ga0187851_10000166_pt1 | contig 70555 bp, 57 predicted proteins | sample June2016WEW_6_10_FD_132997 | JGI IMG/M metagenome (GOLD analysis project Ga0187851, IMG submission 132997) | Peatland microbial communities from SPRUCE experiment site at the Marcell Experimental Forest, Minnesota, USA - June2016WEW_6_10 | ecosystem: Environmental > Terrestrial > Soil >... | reverse complement strand
TCCCCTCGTTCATGCGACCGCGCATGTAGGGATCTACCGACATAAAGAGATTATGAATCAGCGCCTCCTGATCCCGCAGCGGCGGAAGTTCGGTATGAGCCAGGGTAAAATTTGCCGCGCTTGGCACCCCGTTGGGACGGGAGGCAAGCCGGATTTCACGACTCTTCATCGTCGTCATACTAATCTCCTTTGCAAGGTTTACATGCGTTAGCTGGTTGTATGGATGACTCCTTCGTCACTCTTCAAGCCCGAACGAAGCCAGTTTCGCGCGGGTCGATCGGTAATTCGTGTGATGAATGCCTCGAATCCCCAACCCTTCGGCGATCCTGACGAACATCGGGAGGTCGTGGCTTCGGTACGCGCAGCAGGGAACATTTTCATCTTTGTTTCCCGGAAATTATTGGCTGGTTTCATGGCTGGAATCCGTGTCTTCGTGGAGCAGGACCGCGGCGGTATTCGGAAACAACGTCGTCACCGGGAACACTCTTATCATGTGGCTTTCTTTTGCACCGTGCATCGAGTCAAAAGTATGGCGCTGGAACGGGGGTCCATGTGGTAAATTTGCTGATTTTCACAAAGCGGTTCCTCGCCCGCATCATATAGATCCTGCGGTGTCGTGCGGGAGGTATCAACCGCCAGATGCCACCGGGTCCCCTTTGGTACCGTAGGCAAACAGAAATCGACAGCACCGGCGCCAGCATTGAACATCAAGCAAAGCGCGTCCTGCTCATCTTCATGGATCAAACAGGCAAGCTGCTTTCCTTTCGGATCCGCCCAGTCAGGCAAGCCTCCCTGCGGTCCAAACCAATGGATCTCAGCGTCCGTGTAGAATTTTTCCTTACTCAGAACCGGATGGGACTGACGAAAGGCGATCATGCCGCGGGCGAAGCGGAAAATCTCCCGGTGCCGTTCCAGGCAGTTCCAGTCATACCAGCTCGTTTCGTTGTCCTGGCAGTAGGCGTTGTTGTTGCCGCCCTGCGTGCGTCGAAATTCGTCCCCGCCGAGCAGCATCGGCACCCCGCGCGAAATTAACAATGTCAGCAGAAAGTTTTTTATCTGGTGTTTCCGCAAAGTTTCGATCTCGACGTGCGGCGTCTCCCCTTCGGCACCGTAGTTTTCACTGAAATTGACATCTGTACCGTCATGATTGTTTTCTCCGTTTGCTTCATTGTGCTTGTTACAATAGCTCACCAGATCGTTTAAAGTGAAGCCGTCGTGGCAGGTAACAAAATTGATGCTGCCGTCAGGGCCTTTGCCGGACCAGGTATAGATGTCGGCACTGCCGCAAATGCGGCTGGCAAACAATCCGACCATTCCATCATCGCCGCGCCAGAAACGCCGAACATCATCCCGGTACCGGCCATTCCACTCCGCCCAGCGGCGTTCGGAGAAACTTCCGACTTGATACGCTCCGGCGGCATCCCACGCCTCGGCAATGATTTTCACATTCCTTAAGATCGAGTCTTCGGCGATTCGATCGAGAAGAGGGGCATCGGCAAGCAGCTTACCCGCACCATCACGACCAAGGACGGAGGCCAGGTCAAACCGGAAACCATCTATATGCATCTCGACTACCCAGTAATGGAGCGCGGCCAGAATATGTTCCCGTACCACGGGATGGTTGGCATTGATGGTGTTACCGGTGCCTGTATAATCCTTATAATAGCGTTTGTCGTCTGCCAAGGTGTAAAAGATCGCATTATCAATCCCGCGGAAATTGAGCGTTGGCCCCAGTTCGTTTCCCTCAGCCGTATGATTATATACCACGTCCAGAATCACTTCGATACCCGCCCTATGCAAGGCTTGGACCATTTCCTTGAACTCCCGCTTCTGCCGGCCCAAGCCTCCACAAGTGCTATAGGAAGCTTTGGGCGCATATAAAACCACGGGATCATATCCCCAGTAATTGGTGAGCGGTTGGCCAGTCTGCGGATTCCGGAGCACGACGGAAGTTTCATTGAACTCCTGCACGGGCATCAGTTCCACAGCGGTCACGCCCAGGGTTTTAAGATAGGAAATTTTTTCCATCAAGCCCTGATAGGTTCCCGGATGTTTCACCCCCGACTTGGGGTGAATGGTAAACCCTCGAACATGCGTTTCATAAATGATGGTTTTCGACCACGGATGCAGGAGCGGCCGGTCGCCCTTCCACTCGAAGGATTCATTATCAAATACGCATTTGGGCGTTGATTTCGCATTGTCTATCCTTGAGAAAGCCAGGTCTTTCCCCGGCGCCGACGGGTCGTATCCGAGCGCTGATGCAAAATCCCATGGGGGTAACTGCGAAATCGCGGCGGTAAAGGGATCAACGAGAAGTTTGTTGAAATTGAAACGATGTCCTTTCCCAGGTTCGTAAGGGCCATCAACTCGATAGGCATAGAGTTGACCGGTACAAATCCCTTTTACCCAAACGTGCCACACGTCCCCGGTGCGGTTGTACGCAGGATTCAGATCGATTACCCTGGCGGGCGCAGCGTCTTCGGGATGGTCGAAAAACTCCAGCCGGACGCGGCTTGCATAACGGCTGAAAATAGCGAAATTAACCCCTCCTTCACTTTCCTGTGTCCCCAAAGGCAAGGAAGAGCCCGGCTGAACGTCAGCGTGTTCCATTACCTCCGCCCTATAATCATGCGGAGAGCTTTGGGAAGTGGCCGGTCGGACCTTTTCCGCTGCCTTGCCCGACATGGATGGTATTCGGTTTGTAAGCCGTTGCACTTTTCCCGGTTTTTTCGCTTTTTTTACTAAATCCTTTTTATTCATTTTTGTTTTAAACTCACTTTTCTTCTCTTTGTTTGCGCCCTCCGGACTCAGGCCCATTGTCACTATCCCCCTCCCATCAAAATTCACCTCTTGGCCCCCACATAATCCGCGATTCCTCCAACGGGACTGCAACGCCGTCGCAGCGCGGCACTATACGCGCCGTGTAGTCGGCTGCCGGGCGAACCGCAGAAACCGCCGCCCTGTACAGTCCAGTGGATTTGTCAATGCGCTGCATCTCCTGCCGAACCGATGCTCCGCCGTTTATTCCATCAGCGTAAAGCTCTACCAGGACGGCTTTGGGGTCAAGACCGTTAAGAGAAACCTCCGCCTCGAAGACATGCTGCTCTTCCTGGGTTTCGACCTTCATTTTACCGAAGCATACCATGGACCATTTCCGTTTCAGTTCGTGCCGCCAATCCACCATGCGTCTTCCCGTAGCGCCTTTATCGGCACTACGCTCCTGGTAAGCCGCGGCAGCGGGAAGGTAGTGTTGCTCGGTGTATTCCCGAACCGCGCGGTTGGCGGAGAAATCGGGCGTCAGCTTCGCCATGCTCTCCCGCATCCGGGCCAGCCATGCGTGCGGGATGCCATTGGAATCTCTCGTATAAAATTCGGGGACCACCTCTTCTTCAAGAATGCGGTACAATTGCTCCGCTTCGACGGCATCCCACGCCGGATCGTCGCCATGTTCCTGACCGTCTCCAATCGCCCATCCCACGTCCGGCGTATAAGCCTCCGCCCACCACCCATCCAGTTCCGACAGGTTGATGCCGCCATTGACGAGCACTTTCATGCCGCTCGTCCCGCACGCTTCCCAGGGTCGCCGTGGCGTGTTGATCCAGACATCCACTCCCTGCACCAGGCGTTCGGTCAAATGCATATCGTAATCGCTGAGGAAAATCGCGTGCGGACGAACCCTGGCTTGACGAATAAACTGTATCCATTGCTGGATGAGACCTTGCCCCGCCAGATCCGCGGGATGCGCCTTGCCCGCACAGATGAGTTGGACCGGACGCTCCGGATTGGATAGCAGGCGCAGCAGTCGTTCCGGATCGTGCAGCAGCAGGTTCGGTCGTTTGTAGGTCGCGAAACGTCGCGCAAAACCCAGTGTCAATGCGTGGGGATCGAAAAGATGCCTCGCCTCTTCAACCGTCCCCGGCGATGCGCCGGCGGCGGCATAATGCAGGGCGAGACGCTTGCGCGCGTATTCGACCAGAGACGTGCTTGCCGCGATGCGAAATTGCCAGAGCCTGGCGTCGGAGACGCAGCGAATGTCCCGGTCCAGAGTATCCGTCGATCCCATCCAGCGCTTTTTGCCGCAGGCCTCGGTCCAGAGATCGTCGGCCTGGGCCGAATCCCAGGTCGGCATGTGAACTCCATTGGTAACATGGCTGATGGGCACTTCGTCCGCCGGCCAGTGCGGAAAGAGAGGCTCAAAGAGATGCCGGCTTACCTTCCCATGCAGGCGACTCACGCCATTCACCGCCCCGCTTCCCCTGATTGCCAGATATGCCATGTTGAAACTTTCCGACGAGTCGTCCGGGTTTTGTCTGCCTAAAGCCAGCAATTCGTGGAGCGTGATACCGAGTTTCTTGACGGCATAACCGCCGAGGTATTGTTCGATGAGGGCCGGAGAGAAACGGTCGAAGCCGGCGGACACTGCCGTATGCGTGGTGAAAAGGTTTCCCGCCCGGGTGGCCGCCAACGCGACCTCGAAAGGCTGCCCGGATTTTTCCATGAAATGTCCGGCCCGCTCCAATACGGCAAAGGCGGCATGCCCTTCATTCAGATGACAGACCTCGGGCCGGATGCCAAGCGCGTCAAGAAGCCGCCATCCGCCGATCCCAAGGAGCAACTCCTGCTTGAGGCGCAATTCCGGACCGCCGCCATACAGTTCGCTGGTGATTCCCCGATGAGCCGGGAAATTCGCCGCATCGTTGCTGTCCAGCAGGTAAAGCTTCACCCTCCCGACCTGCACCTGCCAGGCGCGCACCCAGACCGAATAGGCGGGCAGATCGATTTCGAGCCGCAACCACTCGCCGTTCGGCTGGCGCAACGGGGTAATCGGCAACTGTCCCGGATCGTTGTAGGGGTAGAGAGCCTGCTGGCTTCCGTCCTTGTCAATGACCTGGCGGAAATAGCCCTGACTGAACAGCAGCCCGACGCCGACCACCGGCACGCCCAAATCTCCGGCGGCTTTCAGTTGATCGCCGGCTACGTTGCCAAGCCCTCCCGAATAGATCGGGAGGGCTTCGCTCAACATGAATTCCATGCTGAAATAGGCGACGCAGGTCAGTGGAGCCCCGGGATGATTTTGCTGAAACCATGCAGGCGCCTCCTTGGCCTGGCGCCTGGTCTGAACCAGGCTGTCAACGTTTGTGCGAAAACCGGGATCCGCCAGCACGCTCTTCATGCGGTCGCGCGAAACCGTTTGCAGGACAACCCAGGGATTATGCGTGCTTTCCCAGAGCTCCGGTTCGAGCTGCCGCCAGATTACATCAGTGGCATGGTTCCACGACGAACGCATGTCAAGTGCAAGCTCGGCCAGTAAATCGAACCCTGCGAGATCCGCGGGGAGCGGCTTGGTTATCGGGCGGCTGACGCGGGTCGGTTCGCTCATAGTCGCCCCTTTAAACGCTTTGTGATGTTTTAGTCAACGCTTCCAGAAGCTTGTCATAGGGCTTATTGAATTTTTCAACCCCCTCGTCCTCAAGCTGCTGCGTTACCGCATCAATACTGATTCCCACGTCGGCCAATCGTTCCGCCATATCGGCGGTTTTTCCGACGTCGTGTTCCAAACGGGCTTCTGGAGCGCCATGGTCGCGGAAAGCGTTGAGGGTTTCGAGCGGAATGGTGTTGACCGTGTCCGGGCCGATGAGCGCCTCGACGTATTTAACGTCGCTGTAGTTGGCGTTCTTCGTGCCGGTGCTGGCCCAGAGGACTCGCTGCGTTCGAGCGCCCTTTTCAGCCAGTTTCCTGAACCGTTCACCGTTAAATATTTCCTTGTAAATCTGGTAGGCCATTCTGGCGCTGGCGATCGCCACCTGTCCGAGCGCCTGCCAGGCGACGTTCGCTGTATCGCCGCCCTGCGCGATGATTTTATCCAGCAGCGGATCCATCAGCGTGTCGATACGGCTCACGAAGAAACTGGCCACCGAGGCCACCCGTTTTACCTCCTTCCCCCGGGCAAGGCGCGCTTCGATGCCGGCGATATAGCTTTCCGCAACCTGCCGGTAGCGGGGCAACCCGAAGAGCAGGGTAACATTCACGCTGATTCCCTCGCCTATCAGTTGCTTGATGGCGGGCAACCCTTCGATCGTCGCAGGAACCTTGATGAAAACATTGGGCCGGTCCAGGGCGGCCCACAGCCGGCGGGCTTCCTCTATTGTGCCGTTCGTGTCATGCGCCAGGTGAGGATTCACCTCCAGGCTGACATACCCGTCTCTGCCGTCCGTTGTATCGTACACCGTCCTGAACTCGTCGGAGGCCATCTGCACGTCGCGCCGGCTGAGCGCATCGTAGATCGCGGGCGCGTCCTTTCCCTCGAGCGCCAGGGAACGAATCTCCGCGTCATAATCATGGCTCTCGACGATCGCCTTCTCGAAGATCGCCGGATTCGAGGTCATTCCCCGCAATCCATCGGCTTCGATCAAACGCCGAAGCTCCCCGCTTGTCAAAAGATCGCGCCGTATGTAATCCAGCCAGAGCGACTGTCCGAGTTTTTCCACCTGTTTCAAGGGGTTTTTTTTCACGGTGCAACGTCCTTTCGGTTCTACTCGGGCAAAGCCCACTTCCAGTTCCTGATCTCCGGAAGGTCCTCGCCGTTCTTGTCGATGTAGTGCTTGTGTTCGATCAGTTTGTCCTTGAGCTGCTGCTTCAGGTAGATGCCCTTTCCGCCGGTCTGCGGCAGGCGGTCGATGACATCCATCACAAGGTGGAATCGGTCAAGATCGTTCAACACCGTCATGTCGAAACTTGTCGTGATGGTTCCCTCTTCCTTGTAGCCGCGGACGTGGATGTTGCGGTGGTTGGCGCGGCGATAGGTGAGCCGGTGGATCAACCACGGGTAGGCATGGAAAGCGAAAATGACCGGTTTATCCTTTGTGAACAATTCGTCGAACTCCAGGTCGCTTAACCCATGCGGGTGCTCGCTTTTCGGCTGCAACTTCATGAGATCGACGACGTTGATCACCCGGATTTTCAGATCGGGAAGTTGCTCGCGCATGATGGAAACCGCGGCGAGCGTCTCCAGCGTGGGCACGTCGCCGCAACAGGCCATGACCACGTCGGGCGCAGCCTCCCGGTCATTGCTGGCCCATTGCCAGATGCCGATGCCCTCGGTACAGTGCTTGACCGCGGCGTCCATGCTCAGCCACTGCGGCGACGGGTGTTTACCCGCGATCACGACATTGACGTAATGGCGGCTCCGCAGGCAGTGATCCATCACCGAAAGCAGACAGTTTGCATCCGGCGGAAGGTACACGCGAACGATCGAGGCCTTCTTGTTCACGACGTGATCGATAAAACCCGGGTCCTGGTGGGTGAAACCGTTGTGATCCTGACGCCAGACATGCGAGGTGATGAGGTAGTTGAGCGAGGCGATCTTTCGCCGCCACGGCAGGTGCGACGTGACTTTCAGCCATTTGGCGTGCTGGTTGAACATCGAATCGACTATGTGAATGAATGCCTCATAGCAATTAAAGAGTCCGTGCCGCCCGGTAAGCAGATAGCCTTCGAGCCATCCTTCGCACTGGTGTTCGCTGAGCATCTCCATCACGCGCCCGGCCGGCGCGAGAAATTCGTCGTTGGGCGCGGTCGAGGCTTCCCACTGCCGGTTGGTCGCCTCAAAGAGGGCTTCCAGTCCGTTGGAGAGCGTTTCGTCGGGGCCGAAGACCCGAAAATTCCGCTGCTCGCTGTTCAGCTTCGTCACATCGCGCAGAAAAGGCCCGAGCGCATGCACGTCGCCGATGCCACGCACGCCGGGCGATGGGACATCGACCGCGTAATCACGGAAATCCGGCATTCGCAGGTCGCGGAGCAGCATGCCGCCGTTGGCGTGAGGGTTCGCTCCCATGCGCCGTTCTCCCGTTGGCGCAAGGTCGGCCAATTCAGGCAGCAGGCGGCCCTGTTCATCGAAGAGTTCTTCCGGCCGGTAACTTTTCAGCCACTCTTCCAGAAGCTTGAGGTGACCGGGATGGGCGGCCGGATCGGAGAGCGGCACCTGATGCGAACGAAAGGTGCCTTCGATTTCCCGTCCATCGATCACTTTCGGCCCGGTCCAGCCCTTGGGTGAATTGAGGACGATCATCGGCCAGCGCGGACGCGTGAAGACGCCGTGAACGCGGGCATCCTGCTGGATTTTTTTGATCTGCTCCACCGCCATGTCGAGCGTCGCGGCCATGGCCTCATGCATCAGAGCGGGCTCGTGACCTTCGACAAAATAGGGCGTCCACCCGTAGCCATGGAACAACTGTTCCAACTCCTCACGACTGATACGCGCCAGGAGCGTCGGGTTGGAAATTTTGAAGCCGTTAAGATGCAGGATCGGGAGTACGGCGCCATCGGTGATGGGATCGAGAAATTTGTTGGAGTGCCATGCCGTGGCCAGCGGTCCTGTTTCCGCCTCGCCGTCGCCGACGACGCAGGCGATAATAAGTTCCGGATTGTCGAATACCGCCCCGAAGGCATGGCTGAGCGAATATCCGAGTTCGCCGCCTTCGTGAATTGAACCGGGGCACTCGGGCGATGCGTGGCTGGGAATTCCTCCGGGAAATGAAAACTGTATGAAGAGTTTTCGCAACCCGGCCTCATCCCGGCTGATGTCGGGATAGATCTCGCTGTACGTGCCTTCGAGGTAGGTGTTGCTCACGACGGCCGGACCTCCATGCCCCGGTCCTGAAACGTAAACCATATCGAGGTCATACTTCTTGATGATGCGGTTCAGGTGCACATAGATGAAGTTCTGCCCCGGCGTCGTGCCCCAGTGTCCCAGCAGCATATGCTTCACATCCGCAAGCGTCAGCGGTCTCTTCAGCAGCGGGTTATCGTAGAGATAAATCTGGCCAACCGAGAGGTAGTTGGCGGCGCGCCAGTAGGCATCCATCTTATGGAGCAGATCGGGAGATAGTGTTTTATCCGTCAGGTTCTCTTGACCTTTTCCCATGCGGTAACTCCTTGAAGGTAAGGGGTGATAGATTCGTGATTTCATGTGAAAAAGTAAACAAGCGGCTATACCGGCTATTTCCGCAGCGCAATCGTTACTGGTGACTCCCGGGATCCCGGTACACGGATGTCGAAGAGTCGATTTCGGGACTGTTCTTTACCGCTTCCCGCGAGCGATCGATGTACACGCAGGAATCGGCCCAATTCACTCCTTTGATCCATTGTGGCGAGATAAGCACTTGTCTTCCCGGCAGCCAATGACCGGTATCCACCACCAGATAACGAAGAGCCCAATTTTCATCGTCAACGATAAAATCCTCCACATGCCCGATTTCGCCGTCGGTAGCGTGAATATGATAGCCGGTAACACGCCTCGTGCTGCGCAGATGGGGATCTTCCTTGCTCTTCATGGCGGTTGACTCCTGCATCGAAGGAATCTCGAAGAGAGGATAGGGCGTTATTCCGAGCGTGCCTCCGTAGCCGCCCTGCCAATACGCCGGCCATTCATAATACTTATGTATCTCTTCCTCATGCTGGCGATAAACCGGCCTCTCCGTATCGATGTCCGGGCTGTTGCGAACCTGGGCGCAGGAAAGGTTAACCGAAAACGTACGGGACTCCCAATCAGGTTTCCCCAGGGCGACAAGGGCAATAAGCGCCTTGCGGCCGGATAACCAGGATCCCGTCTCCGCGACCATATAGCGGATTGTCCAGGTCGCATCGTCAAAGTAAAACTCGTGCACTTTTCCCAACTCGCCGTCGGTAGCCCGGATCGTGAAACCGATCATGCCGCGTAATCGTTGTTGCATAACGCCTCCCATGTTTTCATGGCTTACAGTTCACCTTTAAAATATTTCATCATCGCAAACGCAAGCCTCTGATGTGCATTGAATGAGCGTCTAAAATTCCAACGGCGTTTAACAACCATACAATCACGAGTATAACCACCACCACATTCAGGATTTTTTTGATTTTCCCGTCCATGGGGATGTACGTGTTAATGAGCCATAGTAGAACGCCGACAATGATGAGCATGATGAAGACGTGGATTATTGACATGATTTGAGCCTCTTTTCTTTTAAAAAATGAAATTTTGCAGGTTACCGATATCGCTTAAAAACCGTTTTTTCCCTCCTGATCCTTCCCGCCGGGTTATCCTTTTTGTTCGCTTGATTCCAGCAAGAAAGGGATGCCGCCAGAGGCACAGGCGCCACTCGACATCGTGGCAATTCTGGTAAAGATTGTTTCCCTCCGTCCGGGGTTCGTTAGATATCGGTTATGATTTCTCCACTTTATGGATTGTAGCAAAATTCATGCCCCGATTCCTATCCTGTTTTATGACGATGACGAGCAAAAACTTCAATACCGGGAAGATCCTTTCCAGCTGACTTATCCCGTTTGTTCAAGCCATTCCAGCATGGAACGGATGCTGCCTATGGCAAGGGCAATGCTCGAATCCGCCGCACCATAATAAAGACGGACGGTGTCCCCATCCGGGGCGACGGTATACCCGCACGGAAACACGACATTGTCCACATCCCCCTGCCGCTCATAAGGTTCTTCAGGGCCAAATACCCACTCATCGCCGCGCTTCAGGCATTTCTCCGGCGTGTGCAGATCAAACAAAGCCAGTCCGAGCCGGTAAATGCAACCCGCGCCGGTCATTTTCACGCCATGATAAATAACCATCCAGCCCCGGGGAGTTTCTATAGGCGTGGCCGAGAGACCGATTTTATTCGCATACCACCATGCGCCGCGCCGGGCATTCGCTTAAGCGTGGCGGTACTGCCGCTTCGGACAAACAGGGCGCCCCCGTTATCGAGCGGTATTCCCTTCACGACAGAGTTCTTCTGTCGCAAGGCATCAATATACCGGGAGGTCTGGCGCGCGTTACGGCCGGTCTCGCTCTGGTCTTTCTTGAAATGGTCGATGTCCTCGATAACGGTGATCGGGATGATGACATTGTTCGCGCCGAATTTAAAAAGCGCTTGGGCGTCGTAGAGCATGACCGTGGTGTCGAGTATGTAGTTAATGTGATGAGGAGAGTGCATGGCTGGTGTCCACGTTCAGTTTGATGGTGCGGGCGGAACCCGAAAAGAATAAACGATCGCTCGTTATAAATTTAATTTACCTGAAGAGGCTGGCGGACGTTTTTAAGGGTCCTTATGGGCCTGTTTCAGGCCGGATTATGAAAATTCTCTACCGTTCGACAAGAAAGATCGTCTATATATTTATCAATGACTTATACGATTTTTGTTTACCAAAAGTGTACCAAAACTGTACCATTTTCCATTGTAAGGCTTTTTTAGCCCGCGCAGATATTTCTATTCCGGCTACTCTTTTGCGGTCAACGCCGAAGACGGTAAAAAATTCAACCCAGAACGGCTTCTCGTTGGCGTCTTCATTCGTTTCGCCCTGCCATCGCTTGCTGAAAGCCAGCGCGCGGTCTTTTATTTCATTCCACGAAAGGGGCATGTGCCAAATCCTTTGAGGCCTTAGAACTCAGGAATATTATAAAATAGGTAAGGCGGGGCGGGAGAGCAAAGATATGTTGGAGCGGTTTGGTTTTGCACAAACTCTTTTATGTATTTACCGCGGCGGATATCAATTTTACCATGCCAGTTTATTGTAAACAACGTTTGCCGTGTACGACATGGCTGACGTTAGGCAACGTGACGGAGCGAAGCGACATGACACGTTTTCTTCAGACGCTGGACATGTGCTCGATAAAGCCTTGCGTAACGTGGCTGTTGGCTGTCTGGTTTTGCACGGCTACCATTGTTTATTGTTCTATTGTCGCCAGTCTTAGTTTTTGTCTTCGCAGCGCCATTCTTCTACTCTTATGGAGTAACATGGCATTGTTGCGCCTTTAAATATTGGATTTAATATCCTTTTCCCGAAAAAAATCATTTATCAAATTCCTCGCGCTTTGCTTTCTACGATTTAGCTATATGGATGCAATAAGTTTCTTTATTATTTCTGCTGTTTTGGAGCTATCGAGACGAATTCTGTCTTTTGTCGGTCCTTTAAAGGATAGAATCTTACCCCTTCAACATTGAAAGCGATGTTCCTAACAATAGCTGCAATATCTTCTGCATACATTGATAATTTATTTGCTTCAAAAGGAAATTCGAAATTTCGTTTAGCATCTATTTCAATTATTGCAGAGTCTATGAAATTCCAGTTTGCCAACCGAGGTAATTTTTCGCGAGGTCGATCTGAAGAAGCTGGAATTTGAGAATTGATGTATTCTATTTCATCGAAGTTTCCAAAACTTATAGGAATTCCTGTAAATTTTTCTAGTGCAAAAGTAAATTTAAAAGATCCTTTTTCATTAAGATTTGTAATTATTCTATTAAAATAATTAACAAAACAAATTATCTCCTCTGCTATAAATTTTAGAGACTCTTCGTTGGTATATGATGCCGCTATTCGTAGTGATAAATTCAAAACTCTATCAATGTTTAGTTTCATTTCTGGTTCAATATTAGGTTTATAAATTATTTGGTCACCAATTCTTTCAGGGCTTCCGGGCCAATTGGATTCATGATAAAAAGGAAATACGACACCCCAGCATAGGGCAGAACGGAACATGGACTTTCTTAAGCTTTCATCAATATCACCTTCATTGATTTTCCTGTTTGATAATTCAGAATTAACGAATTGGAACAGTTTTGAACTAAGCATTTTTTATTCTCCTTTGTTTTACAACGTCCATTCGACTCAATTTGCCATCAAGATTATACAATCCCCCGAGTCCGACAACAAAGTATATTCTTCTTATTTCGTCAAGGGTAACTATTGACAGTAGATTAAATTCAATGCATTTATCTCTGTCTTGTTTATCAAACAAAAGCAAATATTTAAAATTGCTTACAATAACCCATGCGATAGAACTATTTTCGTCACTGCTGTCTGCATATTTAAATGCCTGCTCTATCGCGGTTAAGCCCTCCGAGTTTCTATCATATTCTAAGTCATTCAAGGGGCCTTTCAGTTCAACTGTAACTTTTGATATGATATTGTTGTTGTCAATTAATCCAAGACTAAAATCATTTTTTGATTTATGACGACCGACTTTAGGTACCATTTGAAAATTACCGGAGGCCTTCATGAAATGTGAATTATAATCAAACAGTTTGCAGAAGATTTGTTCGTTAAAGCTTTGTTCGATTTGAGTTTCGGTCAACCTATTAAACAGGGTTTCTTTATTCCTTTCCTGCAAGTTTTTAATTAATATCGATTTTCCACTGAGTATCGCTGTTGTGAGTTGAAACTTTCTAAATTCTTCTTCAAAAATACCCTTATCATATAGAAAATCTTGTTTCGTAGGCATGATATTTTATAATACTCCTTTTTTTACTTTGCATTTATCCCAGTTATTTTCATGGCGTTGCTCTTTCTTTTATTTCCCCGGCGGCATTATCAATATTCAATCCGCGCAAAACTTGCAACCACCTACCTGATTGATGCCACTCGCCTTTTGGGCTGTCAGTGACATCAATCATTCCATTTTGACCACGATATGTGTCCTTATTAGTGACATATATCGCCCCTTATAGATGCCCCCTTTGGGGAGGACATGATCGACGCCAACAGGCTTCGGGTATATCCCAAAATTAGTTGAAATTTATAAAAGAGAGAAGCCTCCTAATGTAGGTTATTGATTCTCAAGCAATAATACCAACAAAAGGAGCGATTCTCTCATGTATGAATCTACGATGTCGCGCAAGCGGGCGGCAAAGGACATGCATTCTATTTAATACAGTATTACAGATATTTTTGGACTTGGTTGCTGCGGTCGCAACTTGGATATCGCATGTACCTCTTAATGGAAAAATACCCTTTTCTCAATGCTTTGTCTGCTTCTTGGCGGGAAGAGTGGATTAAGGGGAGAGGTCAAAAATCTCGCTACGTCGTCACTCCCGTATGTCCGAACCCGCCCTCCCCGCGCTTCGTTGCGGAGACGTTATCGGCCTCGCGGAAGTCGATATCGTGCGCGACGGCCGCAGGAACGACCTGGGCGATGCGGTCGCCCCGCCTCACCGTAAAGGGTTCGGAACCGAGATTGACGAGCATCACCTTCACCTCGCCCCGATAATCGGCATCGATGGTGCCCGGAGTATTGAGAACCGTGACGCCGTGTCTGGCGGCGAGGCCGCTGCGCGGTCGCACCTGCACCTCGTAGCCGGGCGGTATCTCGAAAACGAGGCCGGTTGGAATAAGCGCGCGGCCTAGGGACGGAATGATAATCTCTTTGTCAATGGCCGCCGTGATATCGGCGCCACTGGCGAGAAGAGTCATGCGCGCGGGAAGCGGCAACCCTTGAGCGTGCAATAGACGTTTGACAAGGATGGAGGGCATGGTAGAGGGTCGGCGGAACTATCGCAGATCGATAGTGCAGAAAGATAGAAACCAGTACATCCCCCCGCTCAGGATTGCTCCTGTTTCCTTCCCCCTCTCCAAAAATGGAGAGGGGAAGGGGTGAGGCGGAAGAGAGAGCGGCGAATGACCTATCCCTCGTCATTCGCCTGCAACAACGCCTTGCGGCTGAGCTTTACTTTTCCGCGGTCGAAGCCGATGAGTTTGACCTTTATCTTATCGCCAAGTTGCAGCACGTCTTCGACCTTGGCAACCCGGTGATTCTCGAGTTCGGAAATATGCACCAGCCCCTCCTTGCCCGGAAGGAATTCGACGAACGCGCCGAATTCAACGATAGATTTGACCACCGCATCGTATACCGCCCCCATTTCAGGTTCGGCCACGATACCCTTGATTTTCGCGATCGCGGCGTCACGCTGTTCAAGGTTGGTCGCGGCAATCTGAATCGAACCGTCATCCTCGATGGAGATCGTCGTGCCGGTGGTCTCCTGGATCTCGCGCACCATCTTGCCGCCCGGGCCGATCACTTCGCGGATTTTGTCCTTATCGATCATGATGGTACTGATGCGCGGCGCATACGCGGAGAGCTCCTTGCGCGATAACGGAATGGCTTTTTCCATGATTTCGATGATGCGCAAGCGGGCGTCGTGGGCCTTGGCAAGCGCCTCTTTCATGATCGGAGCCGTGATCCCCTTGATCTTGATGTCCATCTGGACAGCGGTGACTCCCTCCTTGGTGCCCGCCACCTTGAAATCCATGTCGCCGATATGGTCCTCGGTACCGAGAATATCGGTGAGGATACGCACCTGGTCCCCCTCCTTGATGAGGCCCATCGCCACGCCGGCAACGGGCGTCTTGATAGGAACGCCGGCGGCCATGAGCGACAGAGAGGATCCGCACACCGTCGCCATGGAGGAAGAGCCGTTCGACTCAAGCACTTCGGACACAACGCGAATGGTATAGGGAAAACTCTTTTCATCGGGCAATACGGGCTTAAGGGAGCGTTCAGCGAGACTGCCGTGGCCGACTTCGCGCCGGCTTACCGAGCCGAGCCGTTTGACCTCTCCCACGGAATAGGGCGGAAAGTTATAATGCAGCATGTAGGATTTCTCATAGGCGCCCTGAATGTTGTCGATACGCTGCTCATCGAGCTTGGTACCGAGGGTCGTCGCCACCAGCGCCTGCGTTTCACCGCGGGTAAAAAGCGCGGAACCGTGAGCGCGCGGCAGGATATCGAGGTCGCAGGTGATTGACCGAATCTCATTGAGACCGCGGCCTCCGATGCGAACGCTCCGGTCCAGAATCGTTTTTCGGATGTCGGCGCTTTCCAGATCGTGGAAAATCGCCGCGATTTTCTTCTCCGACTCAGGGTATTTTTCGGCGAGCGCGGCCTGCACCTCGTCGAGCAGCTTTTTGACGCCGGCATACCTTGCTTTTTTAACGCCGTTGAAACTGAGATCGTGGATCCGATCCTTGACGAGCGCCTCAACGTCGGCCACGAGATCGCGGTTGACTTCAGGTGGCGTAAAACTTTTCGGCTGACCGCCGGCCTTTCCGATCAGTTCTTTCTGCACGGCGACTATTTTTTTAATCTCGTCATGGGCCAGGAGAATCGCATCGACGATGATGTCCTCGCCGACCTCCCAGGCGCCGCCCTCCACCATCATAATCGAACTCTCGGTGCCGGCGACCACGAGATCGAGGCGGCCTCCTTCGGTTTCGCTCAGGGTCGGAAAAACCTTGAGAGCACCGTCATCAAGAAGTCCAACGCGCACCGCGGCCACGGGCTCCGAAAAGGGCATGTCCGAAAGACAAAGCGCGGTCGACGCAGCGGTAATCGCCATGACATCGGCGCTGTAGAGTTCATCGGCGGAAATTACCGTGCAAATCACCTGCACTTCGTTGCGATATCCTTCGGGAAACAGCGGACGGATGGGCCGGTCTATCAAGCGGGCCGACAAAATCTCTTTTTCACTCGGCCGTCCCTCGCGCTTGATGAACCCGCCCGGGATTTTACCGGCGGCATAGGTTTTTTCGATGTATTCGACGGTCAGGGGGAAAAAATCGGATTGCATGGGTTCGCTTCCGCTGCATACGGCGGCAAGGACCATGCTATCGCCGATCCGGGCGACGACCGATCCACCCGCCTGTTTGGCCAGCCTGCCGGTTTCAAGAGTAATCTTCGTACCGGCGATTTTATGTTCTACAGTGAGAAATGGCATGAACTACCTCTGGTTTTTCTGTTGATTTTGGAATTTTACCTGCGGTCACGTCGGCATTCGCCGGGGACCAATGCCCCCCTTGCCCATCGCCAGGCAAGGCCGGAAAGTGGCCCGAAGAAAGTTCTTCGGTTACTTGCGGATATTCAATTTTTTGATCAGGGCGCGATACCGCTCCACATCGATATCCGCGAGAAAGTCGAGGTGCGAACGCCGCTGCCCCACCAGCCTCAGAAGTCCGGTCCGCGAATGGTGATCCTTTTTAAAACCGCTCAAATGCATGGTAATCTGGTTGATACGCTCGGTCAGAAGCGCTATCTGCACTTCGGTCATTCCGGTATCCTTTTCGTTTTTGCCATACTCTTTGACAATTTCTTCCTTGCGTACTTTGGTCAACGCCATTGCCTGTTCTCCTTAGTAAAATAGGTCTTTATCTTTTCCACGTCATCGTCGATCTGCCGTACCAGTTCCTGGGACCCCGCAAACACTTTGTCGGCTCTGATAAATGAATATATCCAGATATCGGCCCGGCGCCCTTCCGGTAATTCCGAGGTTTCGCGGGAGAAGGAGTGAAACTCGAAGTGAACTTCACGATTCCCGCCGAACGTCGGACACCCGCCGAAATAGAGCGCCCCGCATTCGAGCCTCCCCTTATATTCCAGTTCCGCCGCGTAAACACCCGCTGGAGGAATCGCCTTCCGTGCAGGAGGACTCTTAAAATTGAAGGTCGGATACCCAAGCGTCGTTCCGAGTCGAATCCCGCGAGTTCGTTCAACAGAGATCAAATAGGGATGACCCAGTCGCTGAACCGCTTCAAAAATGCGACCGTTCGTAATGAACTCTCGAATTCTGGTGGAAGAAACAGCGGTTCCTTCCACTGAGAGAAGATCAACAATAAATGTTTTAAAATGGTATTTGCCCTCCATGCTTTGCAAAAAATTCGCGTCACCGGTCCTGTTACGGCCTATAACATGACCGTGGCCAAGGACCCATTCGGCCATATGCAGCCTCTTAACGAGCACTTCATCGATAAACTCTTCCGGGCTTTTTCGGCTCATGGCCTCATCGAAGGGAATCTTCATTACATATTCGAGACCCGCAAGCTCCAGGAGCCGCGTTTTTTCCTCGAAGGTGGTGAGCAACTCATGGCTTCCGCTCCTCTGGGCTGCCTTTCGGACAGCTGCAAGCCGTGTGTGCGGTTCAAAGGTAACCGCCGCCGCCCGCCGCCCCCCCGCAGCAGCTCGTTTCACTACTGAATCGAGCAGTATCCGGTGACCGCGATGGACTCCATCGAAGTTCCCCACGGTCAGGACCGATGTTTCGTTCAGAGGCACGGCATCATCTATCGAAAGAATGCGCATATCGTTCTATGACCTCTTATGCGGCGAATCACACCGCCGTGTCGAGAACACCCGTGCCGGATGAAAATATCCTGCGGCACTCGGTTCCAGGACCGCGATGATATTGTTATCGCGATCGATGGCAAGCGTCGTTGCGGCCGGCAGCACTCCGCCCCCGGGCGCCTCGGTAAAAGGAAGGTTGCATCCGGCGATGAGCCGTTGTTTCTGCTCCTCCCCCACGGCGATGCGCGACATCCCCCGCAGAACATCTCCGGACGGAACGAGGAGCGTTGTTGCAATATCGCATGTGTCAATTTTGATTGCTTTGTCAACGTGAAAAGGTCCAAGAGCGGTCCTGCGGACAAAAAAGGCATATCCGCAGGTTCCCAGCACCTCCGCGATATCACGGGCCAGCGATCGCACATACGTCCCGCCTGAGCATGTAACTTCCAGCTGCGCTTCGCCGAAAAGTTCGTCATATGTGACAAGATGAAGCGCATGAATCGTTATGGGACGCGGCCGCATAATCGGAACCCGCCCCGAGCGCGCCACATGGTAGGCGCGGATTCCGCCGACTTTGACAGCGGAGTATTCGGGCGGAACCTGCATGAGCCTGCCGAAGAATGACGGCAGCGTTGCAAGAAGCGCCTGTCTGGACGGTACGCTCCCGCCGTTTTTAATCACCGTTCCCGCTGAATCAAGCGTATCGGTTTGTTCGCCGAACCGAATGCCGAAGGAATAGCCTTTGGGCTCAAGGGGGGCATAGGGAAGCAGGCGGGTCGCACTGCCGAGCGCCACGGCCAGAAGCCCGCTCGCCGAAGGATCCAATGTTCCCCCGTGCCCGACTCGCTTCACGTGAAACGCTCGCCGAACCGCAGACACGACGGCAAACGAAGAGGGCCCCCCCGGTTTATCAATGAACAGAAATCCATCCGCCACGACCTTCAACGGAGCTCCTGTTCGACAATGGCAAGCATGGCGGCAATTGCCTGATCAAACGGCAACCGCAGCGTACATCCTGCGGCGCTTGAATGGCCGCCGCCGCCAATAATTTTCTGCGCGATTCTCCCCACATCGACCGCTCCCTTGGACCTGAGGCTGAAATGCGTTTCGGAATCGGTATGCTTGGACATGATGCCGACTTGTACGCCGGCGGCGGTCGTGGTGATGTCGACCATCCCTTCACTGTCACTGTAGAGAGCGCCGAGATCATCGAGGACTGCCATCGGCATTTCCAGGCAGCACACCCTGCCGTTAAAATAAAACTTCAAGCTGGACCAGATGCGAGATTGAAGAAGCAGACCGGCCTGTGAATGCGATGCATAAACTTTTTCGTAGATCTTCGGCGGTGAAGCGCCCTTTTCGGCCAGGTTCGCGCACACATGAAGGAGAGCGCTGGTTGTATTGGGAAAACGGAAACCGCCCGTGTCGGTCAGAACCGCGGTATAGAGCGCCTCCGCGACAGCGGGCGGATACACGATTTTTTCCTCGTCAAAAAAATGACTGATTATTTCCCCCGTCGCCGCCGCGTTGACATCGACGATATTGACGGTCCCAAAAGAACTGTTATCGCGATGGTGATCGATATTAATAAGAGGTCCGCCGGAGAACTTCTCCGCATCCCATCCCAGTCGGGTCAGATTCGAGCAATCGAGCACGACAAGCACATCGAATGTTTCATCCGGCAGCTCTGTCTGCATGACATCAGCATCCCTGAGAAAAATAAATTTTGGCGGCACATGGTCGTGATTGTAAATTACCACTTTCTTCCCGAGTGACGTGAGATACCAATAGAAAGAGAGCTGTGAGCCTATGCAATCGCCGTCAAGACTCAGGTGGGAAGAGATTAGGAAAGAATCGTTCAGTTCAATCAGACGGCGAAGGCTGTTCCAGGTCATCGCTAATTTCTTTAAGAAGCTCATTGATATGTTGACTATGTTCGATGGAATTATCCGGCTTGAAAGACAGATGCGGGAAGTGTTTGACCGTGATCCGGGCGGAAACCAGTCGCTGAATATATGCCGCCGCCGCATTGAGCGCCGCAAGGGCATCGACTTTCATCTTTTCATCGCCTAAAATGCTGACGAAAACCGTGGCATTTCGCGTATCCTGCGCAAGTTTGATCCGGGTCACCGTCACAATCGACGGGATGCGCGGATCGCGCATTTCGCGCGCGATGACCGTTCCTATCTCGTGCCGCAGTTGTTCGCGCAGCCGATCAATATGGTAATGGGATACTGGCATGATTTTATAACCGTTTGTTCACTGGTTATTGCGGATACCCGCCCTCAACCGGACAGCTTGCGAGCGATCTCGATCTCCTCGTAGGTTTCAATGCGATCACCTTCGCGATAGTCATGGAAATTATCCAGGGTAATGCCGCATTCCTGTCCCGACTGCACTTCGCGCACGTCGTCGGCGACACGGCGCAGGCTGCCAATCTTTGATTCACCTATGACCACATCGTCGCGAGTGATGCGCGCCTTGGCGCCGCGCGTTACGGTTCCCGAATTAACATAGCACCCGGCAATCAAGCCGACTTTGGTTACTTTAAAGACTTTCCGAACCTCTACGTTGCCAAGGATATTTTCCTTCAATTCCGGTTTGAGCATGCCCTCCATGGCACTGCGCACCGCATCGACCGCCTCATAAATGATGCGATACGTGCGGATGTCCACGCCTTCTCTTTTAGCAAGTTCACGGATCTTGCTGTTCGGACTGAGGTGGAATCCGATGATGAGCGCATTCGAGGCCGCAGCAAGCATGATATCGCTCTCTTTGATCGCACCCACGCTCTTATGAATCACGCCGACTTTAATCTCCCTGGTGCTGAGCCTTTCGAGCGAATCGGCCAGAGCTTCGACCGAACCGTCGACATCTCCTTTTATAATCAGGTGCAGTTTCTGAATGCTTCCCGCTTGAATCTGCTCGTACAGATGGTCGAGCGAAATCGTGCCGATCCGGCGAAGCTCACGTTCTTTGGCGGCAAGGCGGCGGCGAGCCGCAATTTCACGGGCTTCTTTTTCATCTCCCACCGCCGTGAACGAATCGCCTGCCTGGGGAGTGCCGGTAATACCGAGAACCAGCACCGGCCGGGAAGGACCGGCTGATGCGAGGATGGTGCCGCGTTCATTCAAAAGATCCCTGACCCGCCCATAGTGAATGCCGGTTACGAAGGAATCTCCACGTTTGAGCGTACCTTTCTGCACCAGGACGGTGGCAACGGGCCCTCTTCCTTTATCAAGTTCCGATTCGATGACCACTCCTCGCGCCATACCTTCGACGTTGGCCTTCAGCTCAAGAATTTCAGTTTCAAGCGCTAACATTTCAAGAAGTTTATCAACATTTTTGCCGGTTCTCGCGGAGATCTCGACGCACGACACCTTGCCGCCATAGTCTTCCACGAGCACGTTATACTGCGCCAGTTCAGCCTTGACTTTATCCGGGTTGGCGGTAGGAAGATCTATTTTGTTAATTGCCACGACGATCGGCACATTCGCCGCTCGAGCATGGTCTATGGCTTCACGCGTTTGAGGCATGACGCCGGAATCGGCTGCAATTACCAGCACGATGACGTCGGTAATCTGTGAACCGCGTGCGCGCATGGCCGTGAACGCCTCATGGCCCGGCGTATCCAGGAAGGTGACAGAACCGTGCGCCGTTTTTACCTCATACGCCGCAATATGCTGAGTGATTCCCCCCGCCTCGCCGGCAATGACATTCGTCTTCCGGATGTAGTCAAGCAACGATGTCTTTCCATGGTCGACATGTCCCATGACCGTCACAACCGGCGCTCGTGGCGAGAGCGTTCCACCTTCTTCCTCTTTCTTTTCCTCTTCGTCGGCAGCATACTCGGTCATGAGCTGGGCGGCATAGCCGAATTCATCGGCAAGGAGTTCGATAGTTTCAAAGTCGAGTCGCTGATTGATAGTGACAAACAGGCCGAGTTCCAAACATTTGGCGACAATTTCCGAAGGCTGCACATTCATCATGTTTGCGAGTTCATTACCCGTAACAAATTCCGCAACATGCAAAACCTTCCGCTCGCTCTCAAGACCGCCTTCCTTAATAAGGTTGTCTTTCCTGTATTTTTTCCGCGCCGAACCCGATCCAATTTTGGCAAGAGTCCGCTTCACATTAGCCTTGAGTTCGAATTCATTGACCTCGGGTCGCTCGAAGTGCTTCTTCCCGCTCTTTTTTCTGCCACGGTCCTTGTTTTTCGCAGCGGGCGCTCCAGGTTTTGTTCCACCAGGATGAGCAGGCGCCCCCGCAGAAGCCGGCGCCGGGCGCACGCCCGTTCCACCATGAGATGGTATATAGGTATCACGTCGCGGTTCCTGGCCGAATAGCGGTCGACGAGATGAGTCAACCGGCCTATGGGGTGGAACTTCGTGCCGGAATGGCGCTGCGGTGCGGGCGATCGCCGATGCGGCGCCCTGGGCCTGGGTTGCTATCGGCGAAGCTTTCGCATCCATGGGAGCAGAAACAATCGACGGAGGAACGACCGCCTCCTCTTTTGCGGCGACATCTTCCCGCGCTTTGGTGAGTATTTGCTTCTTACGCTCGTACTCCCGCTTTATTGAGGCTCGCTCCTGATCGAATTTCTTCTTGATATCGTCACGAAGGTTCTCATCCACGGTACTCATATGGCTTTTAACGACAATGCCCATGCCCCGCAGCATCTGAACAAGCGCTTCGCTCGAAACCTTGAATTCCTGCGCCAGCTTATAGACTTTCTCTTTTGCCATTTTCCCTGCCTTATGCCGTTACACCACGCTCTGAGCGCGATCTTCACGTAGTAGCCATTGTAACCTTCACGGCCGTCGACGCACCAGCCACGCTACCGCGAGTCATCTCCGTACATCGCTCGATCAACTTGAAAAGCTGGTTGTTGCATCATTCATGATTGCTTTCCGAAGGCGCAGGGGGCGTTTCTCCCCCCGCCTCGACTTCCGGCGCCGCCTCCGTTGCCGGCTCCCCGGCAACGGTTTGGCCGCTTATATCCACAGGAGCAGCCGTTTCTTCCGTGCTGACCTCAGCCAGCACCTTCGCACGTTGCTCTTCGGTCAGGTTAGTAAATTCTTCATCGCCGAACACATCGATTTCACGGTCGATCATTTTCGAAGCAAGCCGAATATTCTGCCCTTCGCGACCGATCGCCTGCGCCAGATTCTCTTCACTAATCACCACAACGATTTTCTTTTCGCCAACAGGAATAACCCGTTTGACCTCTGCAGGAGCGAATACCCGCCGGACCAGGAGCGACATTTCATCGCTCCAGTTGATGATATCGATGCGCTCATTCGACAGCTCGCGCACGATCGCCTGAACGCGGTTACCCCGCATGCCGACGCATGCGCCGACCGGATCTACCCGGCTATCGTTGGTCGTCACGGCGATTTTTGAACGATGCCCGGGATCCCGTACGACTTTAACGATCCGCACGGTTTTATCGAAAATTTCCGGTACTTCGAGTTCGAACAGACGGGCAAGAAACTCAGGACACCCGCGTGAGACAATGACCATGGGCCCCTTTACATTATCTTTTACTTCGGTGATACAGGCGCGGATATTCTGCCCCTGCCGGAACCGCTCTCTGCGAATCTGCTCGCGATAGGGCATAATCGCTTCGGTTCGCCCAAGGTTGATGAGAATATTCCCCTTATCGATCTGCTGTACGGTTCCTGTAACCAGCTCGCCTATGCGTTCGCTGTAATCGGCGAATATCTTTTCGCGCTCAGCCTCGCGTACCCGCTGAAGCAATACCTGCTTGGCGGTCGAAATCGCCGACCTGCCGAATTTATCGATATCGAGATCCTGGATAAGCTCATCATCGACCTCAAGCTCCGCATCGATTGCCTTGGCATCTTCAAGCGATATCTGGCTCTCCGCATCTGTCACGGTTTCAACCACCGTCTGGTGGGTCGAAACGATGATTCCGCCCTTTTCTTTATCGACCTTTACCTCAACCCGTGCAGGTTTACCGAGATACCGTTTTGCCGCCGACGCCAGTGCATCCTTCAAGGTATCGAGCACAAGATCCATTGAGATGCTTTTTTCCTTGGTCACCGCGCCGATTGAAGCCACGATATCGAGCGCTTTGATCGCCTCCGCCTTTGCTTTTTTGGTCATTCCTCATATCCTTTTCAAATCGAATTTATTTAAACCGTATTTCTTCCTTGCCGCTGGTGATTACGGTGAGCGGCAGATCCATGAGCACGCCTTCCACGTCGCACCGTACGATATTATTCTCGCACTGCAGCACCTTTCCCCGCAACGTTTTTTTGCCGCTGAAGGAAGCGTTCATCTGCAATGTCACAAATCGTTCCACTGCGCGTCTAAAATCCCGCTCAGTTTTAAGCGGTCGGTCGATGCCGGGGGACGACACTTCAAGCGTATACTTCCGGCCCGCTGAATAATCTTCAACATCAAGGAGTATCGAAAGTACATTCGACACTTTCTCGCAATCGCCGATAGTGACCCCCGCTCGCGAATCGATGATCACCCGCAGGATAGAACGGGATCCGGCCTGAAAATATCGTATATCAAAAAGCTCTAATCCCAATTCGGCAAGTTTTGCCTGGATCATCGCCCGTATATTTTCTGTTACGCCGCCGGTCATGGGCGCTCCAAAGAAATTTTTCCGCAAAAAGTAAAAACGGGCTTTCCGCCCGTTCATGCTGCAATACCAAAGGTAAGTGAAAAATATACTTGGTCGCGAAAAGGACTACAAGGAAAGGACTCCGCGCCTTGCAGATCTCCCTTGAGGGAGGCGACCAGGCACATCACTTCAGTAGGCACAGAACATGCCGACGCTCCAAATCATTTTTCATCCCTCATTTCTCATTCTTCCGTCTCCACTCTTTTTCCCTCCTTCTCCCCAATGTTCTTTCACATAGTTAATCGCATCGACTCTCGATGGCAACTTTTCATCAAGCTGCAGATCGTATACTTCGCGAAGGATTGTACCAAAAATAGGCCCCGCTTCGAATCCGAGGGCCAAAAGATCGGCGCCGCGAAGCAGCGGCGCGGGCCGGATACGTTCCAACGCGAAAGCAGCGAGTCGGTTCTTTATGAAATAGTAATTATCGAGGTTGCCGTGGCTCGCCAAGCAGTCTATGCGGTGAAGTTCAAGCTCATCGTTGATCGTCGGTCTCGAAAGGAGTTTCTTGATGGTTGAGAGGCGCATCTCCATAACGTTCATGAAATTCATGTGGTTTTCAATGCAGGCGGCAACCGCTTCAAGCAGATCGTTCGACGCCCGCATCCTCTTCAGAATCGCGCGGGCAAGGTCGGCGCCAACCTGGTGATGGTTGTTGAAACGTATGCGATCGAGCCGCTGCATGGTAGCCTTTTTCCCAACATCATGGAGAAGCACGCTCCAGCCAAGCACGGCGGAAACCGGCCCCGGGTTATCGCCCCGCGCAAGAAGTCCAAGCGCCTTGATCGTATGCGAGAACACATCACCCTCGGGATGAAATTCGGCGGGCTGCTCGACTTCGACAAGATCGGCAACCTCCGGGAGGGTTTCATGCAACAAGCCGGAATCACGAAGCAGCATGAAAGCCCGATCGGAATGGGGCTGGCGCAGCATGCGATCGAGCTCCACGAAAATTCTTTCGGCAGAAACTTCGCCGATGCCTGCGGCATTGGCCGCCATCGCCTTCCATGTTACTTCATCGATCGAAAATCCTAATCGCGCCGCGAAACGTATCGCCCGCAACAGGCGCAGGTAATCCTCTTTAAATCGACGTGCGGGATCTCCGATGGCCCTCACGACCTTTGCGCGCAGATCCTCTTCTCCCGCGACAAAATCGATAATCCGGTCGCCGATAGGATCGTAAAACATACCGTTGATGGTAAAATCGCGACGGAGCGCGTCGTCGCGGGCATTGGTATAGACGATGCAATCCGGGTGCCTGCCATCTCCGATGCCAATATCCGAGCGAAAAGTAGCCACCTCAAAAGGAATGTCGTGATGGACGACGATAACCACGCCGAACCGGACGCCCACCGCTATCGTGTGGGAAAAAAGCTCCATCACCGATTGGGGCATTGCATTGGTAGCGATATCGATATCGGCGCTTTCAGAGTTACCAAGCAGTTTATCACGTACATAACCACCGGCAAAGAACGCACTGAATCCGTTCTTCACCAGACGGGAGACGACCTCTTCCGCCGCCCGCCGTTTCTCATGAAAATTTTCGCCATTCATAAGCAGAGGCGAACTCCCTTGAGCTTAAAAAACGTCACGGGGATATATATTGCAAAGATTGGAATGTTACAAAGCCCCCCGAACCGCGACAGTCAATCGATAGCCCCGTCGGTGCAATAATTCGCCCGGATAGTATTCGCACAGGGAACACATTACCCTGGAAAGGGGTTATTCTAAACATCCGACGGTTTTCTGGAATTTTTCCTCCTGAACTGCACAATTTTTTTCTCCGCCGACCCACTCAACGGCGCTGCGCGGGAGGCAGGCGAAGGTCCGGGCGACTTTATGAAAATGCCACCCCCGCCTTCCGTATCGATATCGAGCCGAACAGTGAGAATTCTAAATTCTTTGGTACGTTCCGGATTCTGAAAACGTCCTTTGACAACATGCGGAGGTTGCAACTTCAACACCTGCGCCGCAGGCGGAAAGGTAGACAAGCTCACAAAATGCATCCAGAGCCATTTCCCGGGTGGTTTCGCTTCATCATCAAGCAGGTAACCAGCGCAGACCCCGTATCCCTGGAATAGCCATCCCTCATCTTCGGCGAGGATCTTGCCTTCTGGCAGTTCGCGGCAGAGAAGACAGAAAAGGTCACCGTTGAACGGAAATTCGGCAACCGCGCCCGGCGTGAGATAGCGTGCGGCATGGTCGAGGATTTCCTGCCTGGTGAGGCTCATAAAAACTCCTTTTCAATTAATATAATGGACAAAGTTATTAATTCGCCAGATACTACTGAAACCTGAAATATTAGGAACCTATATATATAACGTTCTAACACCTTTAATAGGAAGTTAACGATATAGTCCCTTTTTCCCTAAGAAAGGACGTTGCGAAAGTGCTATGGCCCTTGCAGAAGGCGGGACCAGCCGGGCACTTCCGCTGGAGGGGATAGCGAAATACCGATCAATGATTTCCAGTCGGGATGAAGCGGGGGGGGGGAACGCGATGAGGTCTCCCCATCAAAAGCCTGACTATTTATCCCCATCCTTGAAATCATAGGTAATCAGGAATACGTCGTCTTCGCGCTTGGTCGTCACCTTATATCCCGAGTTGTAGAAGATGGACATCATGAGATGGTTCTGCGTAAGCACGCGCGCTTGGAAACCGAGGATCCCGCTTTCCCGCGCAATATCCGTAAGGATATTGAGCAGCTCGGTGCCGATGCCCTTCGACTGCCAGTCATCCCGGACCAGAAAGGAAATTTCCGCCCGTTTAGTGGCGGGGTTCTTGTTGCAGTTAGCAATACCCACGATCTGCTCGCCGCCGAGATCGTTGATAAATGCGGCTATCGACATGTCTTTGGAGAAGTCGATGGTCGTGAATTCCTGGATGAACTTGAGAGGGAACGATTTGATGTTCTGGAAGAAACGGAAGGCGAGCGACTGTTCGGAGAGTGCATAGAACATGTCGCGCAGGGCCTTTTCGTCACTAGGCTTTATCGGACGGAAAAAGAGCTCGGTTCCGTCAGGCAGCACACGGCTGGTCTCGTATTCGCGTGGATAGGCCATGCCGGCTGCCGGCAGTTCCTTCTGGTGGGGAAGAATATAGTTCCGGTTCTTTGCCTCTTTGAGGATATCGTTGCGGAAATCAGGATGCGCGATCTCGGCCAGCGCCAGTACCCGTTCGCGGACGGTTTTACCGAAAAGGTCGGCAACGCCGTACTCGGAGACTATATAGTGGACATCGGCGCGGCTGAGCACGACACCGGCGCCGTCGGTGAGTTTGGCGACGATACGCGAGGACGTACCGTCTTTCGTAGTCGAAGGCAACGCAATGATCGCTTTCCCCTCGCGCGAACGGGATGCACCGCGGTTGAAATCGACCTGGCCTCCCACCCCGCTGTGGAAATTGAACCCGATGGAGTCGGAGCACACCTGGCCCGTCATGTCCACTTCGAGACCGACGTTAACCGCCACCATCTTTGCATGCTGACTGATTACAAACGGGTCGTTGACATAATCAGATGTCCGGAATTCAAAGAGCGGATTTTCGTGAATGTAATCGTAGAGCCTGCGCGTCCCCATGCAGAATGAGGAGATGATCTTGCCCCGGTTGATGGTCTTGCGGCTCCCGTTGATCACGCCGGACTCGACGAGCGGAATGATTGCGTCGTTGAACATCTCGGTATGAATGCCGAGGTCGCGCTTGCCGTCGAGATAACGCAATACCGCCTGAGGAATCGTACCGATGCCGGTTTCGAGCGTCGAACCGTCCTCGATGAGCGACGCCACGTTACGAGCGATCGCTTCCACCACCGGATCGATTGCCGGCTCCGCGGTCTCCAGAATTTCGCGATTGCTCAACACCACCGCGTCGACCTTCTCAAGCGGAAGGAACGAATCGCCGAAGGTACGCGGCATCTTTTCATTAACTTCGGCAATAATTGTAAGGCTGTTCTCAACCGCGGCCTTAACGATATCGACCGAAATGCCGAGGTTCAGGTTGCCATTCCGGTCCGGTGGAGAGGTCTGAATAAGGCAAACGTCGATCGGGAGCTTTCCCGTTTTGAAAAGCGACGGTATCTCTGAGATGAAAATGGGAATGTAATCCGCCCGCCCCTCCGCCACTGCTCCGCGTACGTTATCGGCAAGGAAAAAACTGTAGGTACGGAATTTTTTCGCAAACTCCTCGCGGATATAGGGCGCTTCACCCGCCGTGAGGAGATGATAAATTTCCGCATCCGCGATTTCGTTCCTGTCGCTCACCAGCTCTTCGACGAGCGTCTGCGGCTGACCGCAACCCGTTCCTATGAAGATGCGATCGCCCGCTTTGATGCGGCGAATAGCCTCGGTCGCCTCAACCCGTTTTGATTTGTATAGTTCTTCCCATGCCGGCATTATGCACGCTCCTTGGACAGAATGATTCTTGCATCAATGACGAACGCTCCGTCGCCCTCGTATCCCGCTTTAAGCGGGTTGATATCGATCTCGCTGATTTCCGGGAAATCGAGCACCAGTTGTGACAGCCGCTGCATGTTCTGCACGATAGCATCGATATCGACCCCCTTTTCACCCCGGACGCCCGTAAGAAGTTTATACGAACGCGTACGTTCAAGCATCTTGCGGCAATCCTCTTCGGTCAGCGGGGCAAGGCCGAACGTGACATCCTTCAAGACTTCTACAAAAATACCGCCCAGCCCGAACATGAGCATGGGGCCGAACTGCGGATCCTTCTTCATGCCGAGAATGGTCTCGCGGCCACCCATGATCATCTTTTCAAGCAGGACGCCCCGTAATTCGGCTTCGGGCTTCCTGCGCCTGATGCGCAGCATCATAAGCTCGAAGGCATCTTCCACCGCCTGCGCACTTGCAAGGCCGATTTTAACGCCGCCGCAATCGGATTTGTGCAGAATGTCGGGGCTGGAAATCTTCATGGCCACGGGGTAGCCGAGTTCATTGGCAAACCGGATTGCCTCATCAGGCGACATGGCTACCGCACCCGGCGGCACGTTGAAATTGTAGGCTGAAAGGATCGCTTTTGCATCGCTCTCGCCTATCTCATAGGCTCCTCTCGTTACCGCAGATTTGATGATCTTCATGACCGGAAATTTATTGACCGCAAACCGTTCGATGACACGAATGGGACGCGCCCGATACCGGCTGTAGGTCACCATTTCGCGCATAGCGGTTGATGCTCGCTCCGGAATCGGATAGCAGGGAATCTGGTGCTGCCGGAGGATATTGACGCCCCGTGCAATGATATCCGCGCCCATGAAACATGCCAGAATCGGCTTGCGGTGCCGCTTCGATGCTTCGACAATGGCATTGGCCGTCGCCACATCATCGGTCATTGTTTGCGGAGTGAGAATGACGATGAGACTATCGACCGTATCGCAAGCCAGAAGCGTTTCGATCGCCTTCCCATAGATTTCACCGCCCGCATCGCCGAGAACATCCACCGGGTTGTGGATCGAGCCTGAAGGCGGCAATATACCCTTTAGCTTTTCCTTCGTTGCTTCATCGAAACGAGCCATGGTGAGACCAGACAACTCGAGGGCATCGGTCATCATGATACCGGGACCGCCGGCATTAGTCACTACCGCCACCCGATCGCTTTTCGGCAACGGCTGATAGGCGAAGGCGATGGAGATGTCGAAAAGTTTTTCAATGGAGTCGGCCCTGATAACGCCGGATCGCGTAAATGCACTGTCGTAGGCGGCATCAGCGCCTGCAAGACTACCGGTGTGCGAAGCGGCGGCCTTGGCGCCGGAAGCGGTACGCCCCGCTTTAAGAATCACGATCGGCTTATTCTTGCTGACGCGCTCCGCCACCTTCATGAAATCCTGACCTCGGGAGATATCTTCAAGATAGCCGGCAATGACGCGCGTTTTGTCGTCCTTCTCCAGCATATCGATGAACTGAACCTCGTCCAGCGTCGCCTTGTTGCCAATGGAAGCGAGAACCGAGAAACCGATCTTGTCATGGGCAGCCATGTCCTGAATGGCGGTAATAAGCGCACCTGACTGCGAGATGAGGGCGATTGAGCCCGGTTCACCATTGGGCTGGCCGAACGATGCGTTGAGCTTGTGCCACGGATTGATGAGGCCAAGGCAGTTAGGCCCAAGAAGCGTGATGTTGCTTTCTCTGGCCACGTCCGCTATTTCATTCTGAAGGCGCTTCCCTTCGGCGCCGATTTCGCCGAACCCCGCCGTGATGGTAATCACCGCGGTGATGCCCTTGGCGGCGCACTCTTTCAGCGTCGGGAGCACCAAGTCACGCTTGATGACTATCACGGCAAGATCCACGGGACCCGGGATCGCTTTCAGTGACGGATAACATTTTTTACCGGCGATTTCATCGGCCCGCGGGTTGACAGGATAGATCTCTCCCTCAAACCCGTTTTTGACGATATTAACCAGTACGTTGTTGCCGACCTTGGTCGGATCGGTAGATGCCCCAACCACTGCCACCGACTTCGGTTTTAATAACTTCTCAAAACTCATTATGAAAATCCTTTCCTTCCAAACATGTCGCGTGCAGTAGAGCCTGATGGCAAATTTTTGCGAGGGACGCCGACGACGCCATGCGGAGTTGAAAAAAGATTGTATAAAATAAATAACGGGGCGCGCTCTTCAAAATAAGCGCTCTGCCACCATCGACCTGAACGACTGTAGTATGGCAGATCCTTTGGAAAAAAGAAGCTGACGTCCCCGGTAAGCGAACAAGCCTAACGCCGATATTGATTGCGTCCGATGGCATAGAGGTCATTTCCTACGCTGTCAATTGCCACGATGAGCGGCATTTCCCGCACTTCCAGCCGGTACACCGCTTCGGGACCAAGATCGTCGTAACAGACGCACGATGCGGTAACTACCGAGCGAGCGATAAGCGCTCCAGCGCCGCCGACGGTGGCGAAATAGACGCAGCCCCATTGCCGCATCGCGTCAATGACCGCAGCGTTTCGCTCGCCCTTGCCGATCATGCCTCGCAGTCTGGTGGCAGCGAGAAGGGCGGGCGTGTAGACGTCCATGCGAGAGGAGGTGGTGGGCCCGGCGCTTCCGATGAGGCGTCCCGGTTTGGCGGGAGCCGGTCCACAATAGTAGAGCACCTGGCCTGATAAATCGAGCGGAAGTTTCGTTCCGTTTTTGAGCAAAGCCATGAACCGCTTGTGGACAGCATCGCGGGCGGTATAGATCACGCCGCTCAGGGCAACTTCGTCACCGGCCCGGAGGGAGGCAATGTGCTGGTCATCGAGCGGCGTGGTAAGAGGTTTTCGATTCATGATTGGATACCTATAAATGCCGGTTTTATCGTCTATCGACAAGCTCAGAACGAACAAAAATTCATTAAATCCAAAGGGAAATTCGGCTCATGATGTGCCTGTCGAACCCAAACGAATTTTCTTTAACTCCCGAATTATCGTGGAGCTATTGGGTTACAAAATAATAGTCGCCCTTCTTGCCGCATGACAACTGAGATTTACCGCCACGGGGAGCGTAGCCATATGGCAGGCGCACTCCTCGATGTGCACCGCAAGCGCAGTAACGCAACCACCCAGACCCTGCGGCCCAACGCCCGAGGCGTTGATCATTTCCAGAATCCTCTTCTCAAGCCCGGCGTAGCGCACGTCGTCATGGGACTCCCCGACCGGACGCAGGAGCGCCTTTTTAGCAAGAATCATGGCGTGATCGGATGATCCGCCGATGCCTATGCCGACAATAATCGGCGGACAGGGTTTGCCGCCGCTGCGAATCACCGTATCGGCTGCAAACACGGCGACGCCATCCGCCCCATCGGACGGACTGAGCATTGCGAGGGAGCTCATATTTTCACAGCCGCCCCCTTTGGGCAGCAGCGTTATTCGGAGCGACTCCCCCGGAATGATAGTGAGATGTGTTATTGCCGGTGTATTATCGCCGGTATTTATACGATCGAAGAGTGGGTCGACAACCATGGATTTTCTCAAAAAACCGTCGCGATACCCCTGGCGTGTACCCTCCTGAATCGCATCGTTGAGTATTCCGCCGGAGACTATAACATCGGCGCCAACCTCCACAAAGAAGATCGCTATACCGGTATCCTGGCAAATGGGATCGTTGCAGGAGGAGGCGATATCGGCGTTTTCAAGACACTGCAGCAAAATCTCTCGACCCGTCGGAGATGCCTCTTCGGCGTGGGCCTTGCGCAAAGCGGCTACCACGTCTGCCGGAAGCCGGGATGAGGCTTCGATACAGATATTTTTAACTGATTCCTTTATACTGTCATATGCAATTGTTCTCATGCTTGTCTTCCAGGATATTTTATGCCAACTTTTTTAAGACGTAACGCGTTCTATTTTTATGAATGCAGTTCAAAAATGCATTTGCATTTCTATTGATTATTCGTTTCCCATCTACCGCTTCGCAACATCCACCGCCATTTTCTCCAATTTTTTCCTATATATACCCATATCAAAATTCTTTATTTGCGCGACTCCGCTCCTTATCGCCGCCTCGGCGACTGCAGCGCTTTCTTCGACCAGAACGCGCGGATCAAGCGGCTTCGGAATAATGTACTCCGGTCCGAATTCGAGTTTCGACAGTCCATAAGCATCAAGCACCGCTTGCGGTATGTCGGGCTTCCGCGCGAGCTCGGCCAAGGCATGCGTCGCTGCAATTTTCATCTCTTCGTTGATCGTATGTGCTCGCACATCAAGAGCGCCTCGGAAGATGAACGGGAAACCGAGTACATTGTTCACCTGATTAGGGTAGTCGGACCTTCCCGTTGCCATGATAAGATCATGGCGGGCACTGCAAGCTTCGTGGTAGCCAATCTCCGGATCCGGATTAGCCATGGCGAATATGATCGGCCGCGCCGCCATACCCTTTACCATTTCAGGCTTTACAAGACCACCGACCGAAAGACCGGCGAATACGTCCGCACCATCCAGCGCCTCGGCAAGAGTGCGCTTCGCCGTGACAGGAGCAAACTGCTCTTTATATTTGTTGAGGCCCCTTGGCCTGCCATGATATACGACACCGGCGCTGTCAACGAGAAGGATATTCTCAAGTTTTGCACCGAGTCGGATGTAGTGCCGAGCGCAGGAAATTGCCGCAGCGCCGGCGCCCGAGAACACAATTTTAAGCTGCGCCAGCGACTTCCCCTGCAGTTGCGCCGCATTGATGAGCGCCGCGCCGGAAATGATTGCCGTCCCGTGTTGATCGTCGTGAAATACCGGAATGGACATGCTCTGTTTCAATGCTTCTTCAATGATGAAGCACTCCGGCGCCTTGATGTCTTCGAGGTTGATACCGCCGAAGGTTGGCTCCAGAAATTGGACAGTACGGATAATTTCGGCGGGATCCCTGGTCCCGATCTCGATGTCAAAAACATCGATATCTGCAAATCGCTTGAACAGGATGGCTTTGCCTTCCATGACCGGTTTTCCAGCCAAGGGACCGATGTCTCCGAGCCCGAGTACGGCAGTACCGTCGGTGATGACAGCCACGAGGTTCCCCTTTGCCGTATAGCGGTAAGCAGCCTCAGGATCCTTTTCAATCTCCCGGCATGGCTCGGCCACTCCGGGAGTGTAGGCGAGCGACAAGTCTTTCTGCGTCCGACACGACTTCGTTGCAATGACCTCTATCTTGCCGTGGCGACCCCGCTCATGGTATTCGAGCGCTTCCTGCTTGAGGGACATTACGCCGATTCCTTTCATGCATGGTGGACTTTTTCAGAAGATAAAAAAATACTATCGCTTCAACGTTGCCCGTCGCGATTTTTCCTGACAGATATATGCATTGCATGGAGCGCAAACCAGCAGCGCTGGTCAGGCAAAGACATTGAGGACACCGCAAAGCAAACGTCTTACCCTGAAATCTTATTTTTCAGACAAAAAGGAATCAATCGTATTTAATAATCGGCCCTCAAACGCACATTCCACCACCAGTCGCCTTTTTGTTCAAAGGCATCCCCCGTATTATACAGAGCCCACGTCACATTATTATTAAACGGTCGCATGTGATCGCGAGCGAACTGTGCGATGATTGAAAATCGGCCAAGAAAGTTTTTTTTCGCATAGAACGACCAGAACCAGGGATATATTCCAGAATTTTGAAGATTGGGATCGTTTAACCCGGCAGGGTAGGGTAAAGGCAACGGTACAGCATTTGTCTCACCGGTACCCCCAAATACCTGATAATCGTCATTGGGATATCGGTTAGGATAATGTTCAACCTCTATGGACAAAACATCCAAAGTCTTAAAGGTCGGGAAATCAAATCCAGCCATATAGAGCGTTCTGTCGTTTCTGTTTGCATAGGTAATTATCGAAGAAGGAGATTGAATCGGTGATAGCAAAGAACTCATAGATTCGGGGTAATCTTCCCACCCGGTCACGCAGGCCTCGCCGTAAAGCCTGCAATCTTCCTTGCCGAACAGATCGCCGGGAACCAGATCGGCTATGAGCAATTTCGGATCAAAGGCAAACCGTACCATGGGTTTTGCCGCCGCAAAGGTGTAGTAGCTTGTGGCGGTATCAAAGGTATTACCGTTTTTCGTAATAGATTTTATATATTGTGTAGTAGAGTTCTGCGGCGTGACAAGTTGGCCGTCTACCGGAAACAGATCGACGAAACTGACTCCTGCTCCGACATTCAGAATCTTGCCAAACGAATAATCTGCCAGGTACGTCAAAGAACCATCCATAAGCGGAGGAAGCATCGTTGAACTGGTGAGAAGCAGGTCCTGGTGGAATCCATCGAACAGATTGCTGGTTACCCGCAACCCTAAAAGCCTCGCAGTGGCCCAGTCAAACCCGGTATACATCTCATACACGGGATAGGTTCCGGTTCTGAAAAGATAATCGCCCAGATTTTTAGCATCCGGATCGGTTTTGAAAGGAAAATAACCGAACCCAAACTGCAAGGTCGGCTTTTGAAAATTACCAATTGTATATGTTGCCTCGGCGCGATCGGGAATGAAGGTAATCTGGGGTTGTACCGTTTCAGTATTAGCATACTGAGCGTATGGATAGCTGTAATTAATCGCGCACTGGACCGACAGAGACACGCGCATCCGTTCCGTGACGAGGCACTCATTGGCATACTTGAACAGCAGGTCTTCCACCCAGGTTTTGGGAACGGTAACACCCTGACCCGGAACTCCGTTATTTTGAGCGTTGGTGCTCTGGACAATTTCTCCCCCATCAAACGCGACCCATCCGGACTGTTTCATCTGTATTCCAGATAATGAAACCGTCGTCGTATCGGCAAAACTGCAGCTTGTAAGAAATAATAACGCGCCTGCATAATAATATCGGACTCTCATACTTTTCATCTTCCCTTCTCTGGGTGGCTTTGAACGGTAGTTTTATGCGATGGAAACCACATACTACTGGCTAAGAAAAGAAAGGCTATACGAGCTGTCAAAGACTGAGGGCCGCGCAGTTCCGGGAGCATTGGCCGAAATTTTAAGCGTATTCACCCCAAAGCTAAAGATTGCGGAATCGTTCAATCCGGCCGGATAAATTGCGCTATGCGTTATATGAATAGTTATCTGGTTCGGCGAAATGGCGGTATCGAGGACAAAAATACCACTGAACTGTAAGGTCGTATCCTGGCCGACAGCATGCTGGACGGTTACCGTGTCTGTTGCAAAAGTAAATATCCAGGTGGTGAAGTCAAGAGTATTCGTTCCCGATAGGGGGCCAAAATATATGCCTTGCAGTTCAGTTTCGGCTGGGGATACCACGGGATTGGATTTATTACAATCAATAACCAAAAGTGCGGCCATGAGCGGCGGGAAAAAAAGAATCCAACGGATTTTATTATAATGCATAGTAGTCCTCTATGGTTGGGGTTACACTCACTGCCGACCTCAGGCAGAGTAAGGATACCCTGCCTAAGGGACCTATTACTTCACCGGTGTGCCAATGTTCGTCTGCCATGGCGATTGGAGTGTCAGCGTCGTCTGGAGCGGAAGGTTCGCCGATGATGGCCCGACATAAATGGCATATTGATCGGGTTGCACGAGGAATTGGCCGTACGGAGCGTATGAGGTTATGGCGGACGCGGTCGTATCGAAATAGGCGAATTCCCGTCCATGGAGGGTAAACGAAACGGTCTGGCTCTGCTGCGGGGCCAGGCTCACCCGTGCAAATCCGCGCAATTCCTTGACCGGTCGGGGCAAAGGAGGAGCGCTCTCGCTGATATACAGCTCGGCAACATCATCACCCGCTATCGAACCGGTATTCTGGATAGTAGCCGTCACGATGACATCCTCCCCGGCATAGGCAGTAGCCGGGCATTGGATGTTGCTATACTGGAAGGTCGTATAACTCAGACCGTGCCCAAAAGGAAAGAGCGGCGTCAGGTTGCATCGATCATCGAACTTGTATCCGCGCCCGGTATCGGGCCCTTCGTAAGGAACAATATCGTTGGCCGCAGAGAACGGCGGCAACTGCCCAACGGAAGCCGGCCACGTGGCCGAAAATCTGCCGGACGGGTTTACCTGGCCGTACAGAATCTGGGCGAGGGCATGTCCCTGCTCTTCACCCGGATACCATGCAACCAGCACCGCCGGAACACTATCCCAGACATCTCCTGCCGCAGCGCTGCCGCCTGTCAACACCACGACGCATTTCTTACCCGCCGCGATAATGCTATCCACCAGAGAAAGTTGACCCGTTGGCGGTTCCAGCGTTGCCGTGGTCCGGTCATTCCCCTCCCCTTCGCCGGATACCCCGAGCATGGCGATCACCACATCCGCACTTTTCCACTGGGAGACGCTGAGCAATTTTCCGGCAGGTACCGCAGCTTGCAGGCCGCTGTCCGGCGAGATCACATAGTATGGACACGTAGCACCGCTTTGCCCTGCATCAAGCCGGTAATTTCCATATGGTCCGACCACCGCCACCGTTTCGCTGGTATCCAGTGGCAGCACCGGCGTCGAATCGGCGCCGAACTTGTTATTTTTAGCCAGCACGATTGACTTTTGCGCTATCTGCAGCGCCAGTTGCTGGTGCGCCGCGCTTTCCAGATCGGATGAATACTGAGTTACCGCGGACCCGAGCTTGTCGATAACCCCGGCCCACACCTTAGCCCGAACGATCCGTCTTACCATGTCGGTATAGCGGGCCTCCGAAACCTGATTGCTCGTTACCGCACTGACCAGCCCGCTTCCAAAATAGTCGCCATCCGGCATCTCGACATCCTGACCCGCATTAGCCGCCGAATCGCTGGCGCCCTCCATCGAGGTCCAGTCCGAACACACATATCCTCTGAAGCCCCAGTCGTTCTTGACAATACCGTTCAAACCGTGCGCATAGTCGCAGCAATATAATCCATTAACCTTATTATAGGCGCTCATGATTGACCAAACCTGAGCGTTTTTAATCATATACTCGAACGGCATCGCATAAATCTCCCGCAGGGTTCTCTCGCTGATCTGGGAGCTGTAAAATTTCCGGTTTGTCTCCATATCGTTGCAGATGAAGTGCTTGGGCATGGCTATGCATTTCACGCTCTGCACGCCCCTGCAATACGCGGTGCCAAGCTGGGCGCATAGATAGGGATCCTCGCCCTCGGTTTCCCAGTCGCGCCCGCCGCGCGGGTCCCGCACCATATTGATCATGGGCGCTTCGAGGATATATTTACCTTTTGCATAGGCTTCCTCCCCGAGCGCAACCCCGAGACTGTCGATGAGCGCGGTATCGAAGGTGCAGGTCTGGGCAGCGCCGGACGGGAACGCGGATGCCTGTCCGGTTGATCCCACGCATATACCCTGCGGACCGTTGGTCATATAATAGCCCGGAATGGCAAGACGGGTATCATCCGGAGAAGTTCGCGTGCCGTCCCCATGTAACTGGATGTCCATCTCATCAATATCCGCCTGGGATGAAAAGTTGGCTATGAGGCTGACAAGACTGTCGGTGATTTTTTCCATACGGCTCGTATCGGCGACGATGGTTACCACCGCGTTATAGGGCACGATGGGAGCGTGAACCATGTGGCAGGTGAAATAAATCGAGTTTATTCCATTAATGCCATTGACGGGACTTCTGATACCGGCATCGCCGGTAACTTGATCCGTCAGGACCGTATCTCCGCCGCCAACCGGGACAAACTTGAGGCTGACATTTAATGAATCCCTTGCGCCAACTTGCAGATGATAATATATCTTGCCGGAATAATTATAGAGCGTATCGGCACTGTCTACCGGGGTAACGCTCTGCAAACTCATTATTTTTATCGGCACCGTGACCGTATCGATGATCGTCGCCCCGGGAATGGCAGCCGTCTGAGCGTAAAGAAACGCGACGGATGCTAGAAGAATGCACAAAACGTTTTTTGCCATTGCAGTAAAGCTCCGTTTAGAAAATGATAAGTTTCAGGTTCTTTTTGAAGCCGGCGCAGGAAAAATTTGCAAAGTATATTCCTCTTGCGACCCGGCCCGAGCCGGAATTATTCCAGAAAACATTTCCCGTCGGCGTGGTCACGGGAAAGGTTTTTATGCAGGACCCGGCAACGTTGAATAGTGAAATGCTCCCGCTCCGCGCCCCCCCCGGCAATGTCCATGAAAGCTCGATGCCTTTGTTCGCCGCGCCGAAGGACCGGGAACTGAAGGCTCCGCCTTTCGCTGAAACCGGGTTCCACCGGACAGCGCTTACCTGCATGGGGAAATAAAAAGGCGCACTGCTCTTGGTAACGATTTCGGAGGCAAAAACGCCGACGCACACCAGCGCCATTGCCGGCAAAAAACTCCATCGCATAACCATATCTCCTAAGGATAGATGTCACTTCACTGCATCAGTCTTTTTTCGCCGTCCGCGGAACTGCCTGCTCCTGGAATTGACTTACAAGCAGTTCCGGGGCGAAACGAGCTCTATTGGCCTAGTATAAACTTCTGTTGAATATGCTGTCCTTGTCCTGCAACATTAAGCAGATACATGCCCCGCGCGAACTTCGTTGTAGCGATGGAGAAGGTCGCAACCCTCCCGCTCTCCCTGCTCTCCTTCATGAATACCTCCCGTCCGGAAAGATCGACGATGCTGATTTTATAGGCGCCCGCCGGCACGGTAAGCACGATCCGGTCCGCGAACTGCCGTATCGCGGGATGGATGGCGGGCTGCATGAATTGCGGCCTAATAGAAGATGCTACATTCGTCACTCCCACTTCATCCAGACAGAAGTTGCCCGGCGGACTGGTCGAATCGGTGATATGCGAAGGCACATTGTGAATAATAAACCGTATCTCCTCAAGATACTGCCGCTCGGCCGAATCCGAGAGATACTCGGTACTATCGAAAGTTTTTCTAGGCGGCGGTATCGGAATGGCGGTGGTCGTCCAGGTGCTGTCCGCGGCGATGGTGCCGATGCTGTCGACAAAGGCCGGGTCGTAGGGATTATCGCACTGACCGAAGAATATGTCGGCCTTATGATACGGCAGCGAGCTCTTATATTTGATGAGCAGGGTATTATAGCCCCGCACGTCCCAGCCGGCGAAGTTAACACGGTGTTCCCACGTCAGCTTGAATGCGGCCCATCCCTTGCCAGATGAGAGACCGCTATCATCAATGCCCCCCGAATTCGCATACACGGCAAGAGCGGTTGATTCCGGGACCGAATAACCAGGGAATCGATAGTTGAATGTGAAATAATACCCGATGGTAGTATCGAAACTATAGGAGGTGTCCTCTATTTCGTCCGTGAAAGGCGGTTGGATATTCTGCGTATCGCTGATTTGAACAGTGGAGTACAGGTCCTGTCCTCCGCCATAAATCCACAGCGTATCGGCACGAGCCGGGGAAACTGACGCGATCGCGATGCTGCACGCTATGATAGTACCTCTGAAACAAAATTTCATTGCATTCCTCCTTTTAACGTATATGCCTGTATAACGGCAAAGCAGTCTTATCGACCGAGTATAAACTTCTGCTGAATATGCTGTCCTTCTCCGGCAACGTTGAGCAGATACATACCCCGCGCGAACTTCGTTGTAGCGATGGAGATGGTCGCGACGCTCTCGCTCTCCCTGCTATCCTTCATGAATACTCCCCGTCCGGAAAGATCGACCATGCTGATTTTATAGGCGCCCGCCGGCATGATAAGCACGATTCGGTCAGCGAGCTGCCGTATCGCGGGATGGAAGTTGGACTGTATGGATTGCGGTCTAATACTGGAATAGACGCCCGGACCGTATATCTCCGCTTCGATGATGCCCACGCTGGCGCCGGTGGCCGTGATCGTGACACTATTCCCGGATGTCGCAGGAAAGTTGTTGTGCCAATACCCTTTCATGCCGACCGCTACTCCCGGGTCTTCATCCTGCGTCTCCGTATTGCCCGTTGCATCGTCCATTCCGCCGCAGTAACCGGCGTACACCGTCGTGGTTCCTACCTTAATGGTTATCGGATAGGCACTCCCATTGGAGAAACCCACCACTTTCAGATGCACCGAATTGACCATTTGCGTGGGGAAATTATAGGTAATAGAGGTACCAGTCCAGTTCAACGTTTCATCGTCGCTATAGGTATTTGCCGGCGTGCCTCCGTTGGCGGTCGATGAGGTGGGCATGATGTACGCGGGAGCCGGATTCGCCAATACATAGGGCGGAAGGGGTTTCAGCATGGACGCCAGGCCGTCGCCGGGCATCGCTGTTGTCAATCCTCCCACGGTGTCGGTCACCATCGCCGCGGCGTTCGACGTCAGGGTGGCCGTGGCCCCGGCAAGGCCGGCTGACGTGGCCTGAAGCGTGATGGTTCCCGGCGTGGTGGTGGTCCGGATGGAGACCCGGTTGATGCCGCATTCCACCGGCAGACTCGTCGAACCGATGTAATTAGTGTTGACGCCGCCAAGCTGGGCGGTGCCTGCCGTGTTCTGGCTGCTGACCATGCCTCCCCGCCATTCCGCCGGCCCCGTGAGGGCAAAGGCGATCATATTGGTGGCGGTATCGCAACGGTGTCCGTTGGCGTCTATTACTTCGCAGTCAATCAGGACGTTATCGTTTCCCGTTGCCTGAAGCCCGGCGGGACTGGTATGGACCGTGAGCCGTAACGCGTTGGCGGCGCCGGCGGTTGTCCGGCTGTCGTGCGCCGTGGGAATCGCGTTCCCCAGGCTGTCGTAGCCCTGCGCTGAATCGGTGCCCGAAGCCCAGGTAATATTATCAAAGGTGAAAAGAAATTTTTCGCTCTGCGTTCCATACCCTTGTGAAACGCCATTGACAAACAGCGCCACCTTGGCGCAATTCGACACCACATACACGTTTTTCTTAGTGCCTGGAGGATAGGTCCAGTGTCCCACGATATGGACGTTCTTGTTGTCGACCTCCACCCATCCGTCCCACATCGTCTTGAAGCAGCCGTAGGAGTCTTTGGGGAGCCGCATGCCGTCCACGATGCCGCTTTTCCGGTAGTTTTCGTCGCTGCGGGCGAAGGTCGTTCCATCGGTAAACTCTATTTTGCAGCCGCCGGAACATACCCTCGCGCCAGTGCCGTTGCTGGTTCCGGGCCTTTCCGTCCAGTACTCATACCAGCGTACCGTGCTTTCCCGTGTGTACACATCCTGGTTCTCATCATAGGCCGGGCTGGCGGTGCTGTTGACGCCGCTTGTATGGAGATACGGCTCGGAGTACGAGTCCCAGTAACGCCGCGCGGCTTCGTCGCGATCATATTCCATCATCCACATCGGATGGGTGCGGCTCTTATCGATGTACATCATTTCACCCGCGTATTGCGCGTAATATCCGTCACTGCCGGCAGCGTTGTCCACCCCACCCCGGACCCCCGTCGCCCGTCCTCCATGGGGATCATAGATATTCATGGTATCAACCAAAGCCTGCATCTGGGGCCCGGTAATATCGGAATTACCCCCTTCATAGTAAAACACGGCAGGATCATTCTTGAAATAATCCATTGCGTCCCTCATCGCTTCGGCACGTTGATTCCACTGGTCGCCCGTCACATCCGCTTCGGCATCGCCAGCGGGCATCGAATAGGATATGCCGCATCTATCGGCCGATTCGATCTCCTGCTTCAGCGCCGCGCACTGCATGGGCCGAATCGTATTCGCCTGTATGGAGTCCATGAGATTATGCTGAAAATCGCACAACCACGCCGCATGTGCATCGCCATACTCCGGCCACGGGTTCTGACTTCGCATGGCGAACCCCTTGACCTGAATAATCCGGCCATTGAGCACCGTCGTGCCGTTGGGGGCCCCATTAGCGGCGCCATTGAGCTCCTGCCGGAAGCCGGTCGTGGTTTTCACGACATCGGTGGTATCCCCGTTGATTACCAGCATGGTATAAACATTATAAAGATAGCCGTACCCGAAGCTCCAGAAATTCAGGCCCTGGACCGTGCCGGAGGCGATCAAGGTGTCCTTAACGCCAGCAGCCACCGTCTTGGAAGCGCCGGTGAGCCTTTGCACCAGATTGCCGTTCATGTCAACAATATCCGCCACATAGGCAACGGTTTGAGTGGTGGCTGATTCATTCTTAACCTCGGACTGAGCGGTAATGGTCGCGCTCTGTCCTGAAATATTATAGTTTGATCCATAAATGTACACCCCTACGGTCGCGAGATTTGAATAGAGAGGTAGCGTCTGGTACAATGTAGGGGCTACATGCAGATATGCGTTCTGGGTAATGCCGCCGAAATTCGTGGTATAGGAGCCGACATCCCATTGATAGGCAGTGCCTATGTTATCTCCCTGCCCGGGACCATCAACCACCGTTTGTTCATACCCCTCGGCGTTATTGGTTCTCACGGCGATCACGTTATCCGTCACCCCGTCGGCGGTAACATACGCGCTTATATCCATTCCGAATCCGACGACGCCGTTTTCGTGTATTCCTACATAGGTGCCGTTGCAATAAACCTGCCCCGCCTGCCTGACCTCCTCAATTTCCAGGAGTACTTTTTTCCCCGCAGCCGAGGCGGGAAGCCTGAAATGCCTTCGATACCACGCTATGCCGGTTGATACGTTGCTCCCATTTGAAAAGGCCTGGGTCCCGTTCCATGCATACGGCAAGGTTTGAGTCGTCCAGCCCGCGGCAGAATCGTTGAAGTTGTTATCCTGCGCGTTGGCTGGGTCCCCCTGGTAAACTTTCCAGCCGACATCGAGATTGTACTTCACTCGATTGTTGGCGGGAACCGTATACGCCGCGGCTGCAATCGCCGATAGAAAGACGATAGCCGACATGCATCGTACAAAGACGTCTCTCCTCAACATACACACCCTCCTGTTTAGGATTAACAAAATAATTAATACATTACTGATGGAAATATCCCATTTTGAGTTGAATCCGACGCACTCTTCTTAAAGAATAAACCGCACGCCGGGGCTGACCGGATCGATACTACCAAATCAAAACATTTTTAATATACTGACATCACGTGTATATGTACATAGAATATAGTACCAAATAGTTATAAAATTAACCCGACTCTCAGGTAGTCAGATTACTTTTGTATATTCATTTTTCCCGAATTACAGCATTATGGGCAACCCTTTATTCGCAGCCCGACGCTATTTCATTAAGGTGACGAGCTGGTCATCCGCACTTTGATTCATAAAGCATAATTTTATCCAATCAGGGCCGGGATCGGCGCTTGAAACCCGGACCTCATCGATTATTCCGCTGAAGTAGTATGAATTGAAATTTACCCTTTTTCCTATCATGAAATTATTGGTCGTATCACGAGCCGTTGTGTCCGTATTAAGATAAATGGTATTGTCAACGCATACGCCATTAACATAGAGATATTGCTGAACTCCATCCCGTACACCCACCACGTAGGTCCACGCCTGGGCAGTACCGAGAGAGGTAGACTCATCCCACCCTGCCCTATCTTCAAACTCCGTGAATTCCCACTCATTGGTATTTTTAATTTCAAGATTATACTGCAAGTCTCCCTTTGAGGCGATCAAATGATACTGGCCGTTCAGCGAGTCGGCATACACCCATGCGGATACGGAATAGGCGCCGTTCTCCGGAAAGTTCAATTTTCCGGATGCGGTATTCGCCATGAGGATATAGGACGATTGCCCGTTGAACTGTCGACCGATGCCGATGGCTCCGGGAACCGACGTGGATGCGGTCATGTTTTCAGGGGTGCCGTCGAAATGATTCCCGGTTGCATCCGCGGCAGTAGCGTTGCCCGCTTCGCTTAAATGCCATACTCCGACGAACCCGTTGGCGGTATCGAAAACCTGGGGACCGTTGGACATGCTCGCAGCTTCGGGATTCCCCCAATACATCATAATGTATTGTGTGCTGTTGTTTCCGAATACCGTGTCCACTTTTACCCAGATTTCCGCCGCCCCCCCAGCGGAATCCCAATTCTCAACCTCGTAAGCTAACGGAGTGTTATCCGGTTTGGTAAACCGCAGATCGTCGCCGTTTTTCTTCGCCTCGGAAAAATTAAAATTGCTGGATAGTAATCGCACCAGCACGGGAAAATGGAAGACGTTTCCCGAAACATTTGCTCCGGTCGCCGTTGTATTAAGAACAAGCATCTTCGAAAACATCCACCCCGGGTTGAAAATAACGACGGTATCCGCTGGAGAAACTTTAACATTATACCGGATAACCTGCCCCCCGGAATGACTGGTTGTCACATAGTTTATCGTGGGCAGGATCCCCGGAGGTACGGAATCAAGGATCACCGTGCTGTCCTGCCAGTGCACCGCGGCGTAAATGCCGGTGCCTGACAGGTAGACATAGCCTGTAACCGCTTCCGCACTGTCCGGAAGCGACACCACGAGTGCGCTTGGCTTCTGCAGAACGCAAACGGGAATAAAAATGCTGTCCTTGAGCAATTGAATATTCGAAATCAGTATTCGCGTCAGATCGCAACTGCATACGGCAATAATATTGAACGCGCCGGTATCATTCGTATGCAATGCATACCGACCGTCGCTGTCGGTCATGACGCTCAGTGAGTCCGGAACCGGTCCTTCCTGGACAGGATTATATCCTGCGGGAATGAGCCAGACACGGGTATTCGCGGCGCCACTCCCGTTTCCATGGGTGACGACCCCTTGCACGACTTTTGCTTCTACGCCGGAAGAGGTACCGGCGACCGGTCCCCTTGCCGAACATCGGATGAGGACGAGCGCCAGTATGGCCAGCGCAAGCGATACGCCTTGGAAAAAGCGGACTGTCATGTCCCGACGATTTACGTAATCACGCATCGCAGCCCTCCCCGGTTCCGACGCCTTTCGAAACGGGAAACAACTGAAAATTAAGCTGAACAACCCTGTTTGCAGGATACTTACCGGCTATTTTCGCCACTTTTCTTCTGAACTTTCGGAGCTCGGCAAGAAGTTCATCATACCCCTTCTCGTTTATCCCCAGCGTAACACAGGAAAAAATCCGCTCATTGCGGGGGAATCGACCCATCGCTTCATGGGCGAGATCGAGCATGGAGAGTACAAAACGATTGACCATCACCGATCCCGCCGTTGACCCGGTATCGATGCTTTTTTCCGTCGGTCGCAAGAAACCGCGATCATCGGCGGAAATCAGCCCCAGCTCCGAAAGGAGTCGCACGGAGCTTATGGCCTGCTCCGGTTTGATCGACGGCGCCACCATTTTTCCGAGATCGCCAGCGTTATCGCGTATATCGACAAACTCAAGAAGCGCCCTGACGACGGAATGATACCACTTATCATAAAATTTGTATAAATGCGGCCCTACGCGGTAAATCGAGGAGTTTCTGAAAGCACTAAGCTTCTCAAACAGACCTACCTTGGTATCGCTCTTTTTCTCCTGATTGAAAAGAACCATGGTGCGGAAAAATTCCGTTTCCTTTTTTTTCAGCTTGCAAAAACCGGCGAAATTATCGGCCTGCAGATCAGAAATATTTACCTTCCCGTTAAGAATCAACGATAGGTGGCCGGGAGATTTTATTCCGGTTGCTTTGCAAACAATAAGATAGGTGGCCGCCGATTCCTTGAAGTAATCGCGGAGGAATTTCCGATAGTCGGTATATTTGAACGGGGAAATTTTCATTTCTTTAATCCTTATTTGACTGCATCATAATATAATTAATCTGCGAGAAAAGAGAACTGTTTTTTTAAAATTTTTTATCTTAAATAGCATTATTTAATATTTATTCATATTAAAATCAATAAGTTAGTTGAATATTTGTTTTATTTTTAAGCAGCGGTTTTTGAATTTTTTTTCAAAAAGAAAGTGAGACACTGAAAAGGATCAGAACTATTCGGGTACGTTGGAGACTCGCCGCGTGTGGCTCAGGTCAGGGAGGGCTGCCGCTGCTAAAACTGCAATACGACGTTCTTTTTATCTTTGGGGTAAAATGGGAAACCAGTATAGCGGTAGCCCTGAAAAAGACTGGTATTGATCGAACTATCAATTTATCGGGCGAATTTGGAACTTGTCCCTGCAAAACAATTAAAAATCAAGGACTTCGCCTGCGGATTACATGAGCAGCCCCACACAAGGCTGCCCCTACATTCAAAATCACCAGCACCCTTCAGCTTTTTATACTTTTGCCTTCTGAATCGTCGACATCGCCGTAGCGATGATGGCGCCGACGTCGGCAAGGTTAGTGGGGATGATCAGGGTATTGCCCTGCTTCGCGATATTGCCGAACTGGGTGATGTACTGCTCGGCAACCCTGAGTTGCACCGCCTCGAATCCTCCGGATGATTTAATGGACTCAGCGACCATGCGGATCCCCTCGGCAGTGGAGTTGGCAACCAGTAATATCGCCTCGGCCTGGCCCTGCGCTTCATTGATCCGCTGCTGCTTGTTAGCCTCCGATGCCTTGATGACCTGCTGCTTCTGGCCTTCCGCATTGTTAATAGCCGCATCCCTTGTGCCTTCCGACTGAAGGATAAGCGCTCGCTTCTCCCGTTCGGCGCGCATCTGCTTCTCCATGGCGGCCAGAATGTCCTGCGGCGGTTGGATATTCTTGATTTCATACCGGAAAACCTTGACGCCCCACGATTCGCTCGCCTTGTCCAGTTCGGTTACCACTTGCATGTTGATATGCGACCGTTCTTCAAACGTGCGGTCAAGTTCGATTTTTCCGATTTCAGAACGCAGCGTAGTCTGGGAAAGCTGCGTTATGGCAAATAGCAGATTCGAAATACCGTAGGAGGCGCGTTCCGGGTCAAGAATCTTATAGTACAAAACACCGTCCACCCCCACCTGGACATTATCTTTCGTGATGCAAACCTGCTCGGCAATCTCGAGCGCTACCTCCTTGAGACTGTGCTTGTAGCGAATGGTGTCGAAAAACGGCAGCAGGAGATAGAATCCTGCATTCAGCGTCGCATGGTAGCGCCCGAGACGTTCGACGACAAACGCGCTCTGCTGCGGCACCACGACTGCGGTCCGTGCAACGAGAATCAGCAATACGAATGCAATGACCAGAACAACAATCAGGCCACCTGCCATAGTACCCCCCTGTTACGATTTAGGTGTAACCACAAGGCGCAATCCATCGCGCGAAATCACCACGCAGGAAGCATTTGCCGGCAGATCCGTCGTACCGGCATTCTTTGCCTGCCAGGTAGTGCCGCGCACTTCGACCGTTCCCTCACCTCCAGCGGCGATAGGTTCCTTTGAACAACCTTCCTCACCGATGAACTCCCGTCTATCGGCATAGGGGGTCGATTTTTTGACTCTTTCAACGAGCTTTTTGCGAAACAAGGAAATAAGAAGCGTTAAGAGCACCACGAACAGGATGATCTGAATAAGGGCAGAAGGAATAAATACCCCTGCGACACCGGTAAGTATCGCGGCTATGCCAATGAAAAAAAGGTAAAATCCCCCAGGAGTCAACATTTCGAGAAGAAGCAAAAGAATGCCCAGGGATGTCCATTGCCACCACAGTATATGCATGTTGCTGTTCCTTGCCCGTAAGGCCGCGATGATTAAAAGGGTAATTAGTAAAAATAGTAATTATAACGAGGTAAAATAGATTTGCGCGGATCGATAATCAAAACACGAAGAGTAAATGCTGAATTCGGGCGATCCAGCCTCGCTTCACATTAAATCGCCAAAATCCGATTAAATAGACGCATTATTAATAATAATTTGCACATTGCAGTTACGCCTTAATCTATAATCGCTGTCAACCTTATTCCATTCACGGGATCCCCTCGTCAGTATTAATCAGTATTAATAGGTTAAATCCCCCTCTCGGCCGCCACCTTGTATACCTCTCTATATTTTTTAGCTGCCCGCTCCCAGGAGAATTTTTTGACCTCCTCGAGTCCGTTCAGAATGAGTTTCGCGTACTCATCCGGCCGCGAGTAAAGGGCTATGGCGCTTTCGAGCGCGGCATGGGCCGACACGACGAGCGACTCAAAGAGCGGCAGATTTTTTCTTTTGATTGGCGAAAATTCGAGCAACTGTCGCCACTCTTTTCCGGCGGCGGCATCAGGGTACTTTTCGCGGAACAGAATACCGGTCGGGCGTTCAGAATTTCCATCAAGCGGCAGGTTTCCGTAAAAGGCCGGAATCGTGACCGGTAGAGCTGAATTCACTTGGATCCAGAGACCGCCGGTACCGCGTGCGATAACCGGGGTCCCGGCAGCCATGCCTTCATTGGCCGATCCAAACGGCTCATAGAGGGACGGCATAAGGAGAAAGCTCGCCCCCCGGAGCATGAGCTCATACAGCCTTCGCGGAATCTTCGACGGCAAGATCTCTATATCGCCCTTGCATCGCGCTGCAATCCTGTTGAAGAATTTCAGATCCTCCTCAAAGGTCCCCGAAGAGCGGCTCGGGCAGAAGAGGAGTTTCGCCGAACCGCGCGTAAGCCGCGCGAACGCGCAGAACATGAGATCGAAACCTTTTTGCATTATGTCAAGTCTGCCCGCCATGAAGAACACCGGAACGGTTTTATCGCTGTAGTCAATGCACAGGGATCCGGTAGCGCGCTCGCCGCGGTAGCGTTCAACCGCTTGCAGAAATCGCGCCCTGTACGTGTTTTTGCGCGATAAGAGCCTGCCACACCCCTCCCCCGACGCCTCGTGAAGAACGGTTGCGGTAAAGGGCGGCGAAGTCTCGCTGAACAGGCCGTTTTCAACGCCGAGCGGCGGGTTCATGGAAAAAACCTTCTGGAGATGCTGAGCGAAGTTGGAGCGTTGGAGCGGATCGTGCGATAGCTCCCGCGCAAAAGGGGTGCTCACCGCAACGAGCGGACCCGAGAGAAACGGAATCGCACATTGCAGTACGGTCTCTCCCTTAATCCCCTTACCGAAAAAAAGGCGTTTGGTCTCGGGACGAAGCGAGAAATCGAAAGAGTTGTGCAGCGTAAGGGTGGATCGCACTCCGCGCAGCATCCCTTCCCTGTCCGCAACTTTCGAGGTAACGGCCACCAGCGCGGTCTCCCACTCATGCGCATGGAATAGAATATTTGCGGCAAATGAGAGGTTCTTCAACGCAAAGGGTACCGCCGCGACAAATTCGAGCGAATCGAGCAGCAATTCCTCCGGTTTGTCATAGCCATAGGGGTTATCAATGGCAAAAAAACGACCGGGAATTTCGATATAGTACGATGGCGTTTTGACCGAAGTGTCGCGGTAACAGGAGAACGTGCCCTCATAGCCGCCGCATTTAAATGGGATTTCCTTGAGACACTGGTCAAACAGTCCATTCTTGCGCGCAGTTCTCATACCTGGACAGCCTTTATGATAGGGGCTAAAAAAAAGGACGTGCTCTCCCATCGCTTCCAGCTGGCATGTCAAATGTTTGGTCGCCGGCGCCAGCCCGCCGAGTGAGGCGTAGCGATTCTCAAAAGCCAATTGGACAATCGTGCGCGCATCTGATTTAAAGACCGGTGCGGCAATAATCCCTCCCTCCTGTCCTGAATGGCCGAAATACTCCTCGGAGCCGCGGCGTAATTGCGGCCACCGTTCGAGCCTCATGGTAAAGAGACGGTCATAGTGCTCAAGCGTTGTCATGGCGCCTTTGGATGGATTGTGTCGCTTCTTTGAAATGAGAGGTGAAAAATAATAGGTCCGGTGAAACGCCATAATTACCTATACACTATCCGGACGTTCCTGCCAAAGTCGTCGCGCCCTCTCTCATGCTCTCACTACCCATTTTACCCAAAAGGCAAAATGAGAGATCTTCTCCCGCGCAATTTATTGTTTACCGATAGCGCCTTCCGCAAGCGCGCGGCAGGCATAGTCAAAATGCATGGCGCAAGCCCTTTTGAAGTCCTTCTCGGCATGCTGAAAGTCCCCTATCGCCCGCCAGGCAAGTCCACGATTCGATAATGCTTGAGGGCTTTCTGCCGAATCGAGGATGATTGCACGGCTGAAGTCGTCGATCGCCTGCGAATAGCTTCCCTTAGCGCTATATGCGTTCCCGCGGTTGAAGTATGCGTCAGGGGTTAACGGCTTTAAACTGATTGCCCGATTGAAATCGGCAATCGCACGATCAAAATCGTTTTCCATGCAGTATATCACGCCACGACTGTTATAGGCATGCTCAAAAGCGGAATCAATTTTTATGGCTCTGGTAAAACAGGCGAGCGCCTGGTCGAGGTCGTTCATTGCTTTATAGATACGCCCTTGATTATACCAGGCTCCTGCATTCTCCGGATTCAACGATACGGCATGGGAATAATCGGCGATCGCGGCGGAATAGTTTCCCTTGCTATTCAAGATATTGGCACGATTGCAGTAAGCTTCCTCGCATCCGGGATTCAGCGAAATAGCCCGGTTGAAGTCATCCATGGCGCGTACGTAATCGCCGTTTGCGCAATAATCAACGCCTCTGTTGTTGTAGGCGTCAGCAAAACCCGGCTTATTGACGATGGCCCGGTTATAATCCGATACAGCGCCTGCATGATCGCCTAACGCGTCATAAAGAACCCCACGGTTGTTATAGAGATCGGCATAGTAAGGATACCGCGAAAGTCCCGTATTGTAATCTGAAAGCGCCCGGGCATAGTCATGATTCAAATAATAAGCATACCCACGGTCATTATACGCTATCGCCGAAGGATATTTTCCGATGACGTCAGTCCACAGGGTCTCCGAGTTCTTCCACACCTTACAGCGCTCGTGGACGGCGTAACCGAAAACAAGCGTTACGCAACAGACTGCCGTCCAAACCGCAACCCTCATGCTTTTCAATCGGAATGATACAATGCCTTGTGCAACATAATAAGCAACGATTGCAGATAAGCCGACATAGGCAAGATACGAAAATCGATCCGCGGTAACCGCAGAGGATACGGGAATAAAATGAAGGATGAAAATAACATTGATCAGGAAAAAACCGAAACCGAAAATGAACGCCTTCGATCGTCTGAAATACCACGCCGCCATGCTTGCGGCGACCGCAAAAAGAGGCGATAGCCAATAACGAAGAGGCAAAGATACCATAAACGAGTCAGGGTACGGATAGAACGCCGAAAGTTTGAGGGGGAGACAAAAATTGACAACATAGAACATGAATGAATGGCAGGCGATGAAAATCCTTGTAAAGACCGGCAAGGCCTCAAGGCCGCTGAACGTTCCCGCGTCGTGCTGTCCCTTGATAGCCCAGAACCCGAGAATAATTGCCGGCGCAATAAACGGAATTTTATCAATAACCATTTTTACTGAAAATTTCCGCATCCGGCAGTAATCGATCAGGAAAAGAACCGCGGGTAAGGTTACCGCCGATGACTTGGAGAGCAACGAACAGACGAACAGGATGCAGGAGGCGGAATACCTCAGCGTCGCGCAGCCCTTTTTCTTTTCAAGATACGAAAGGTATAAAAGGGAAGATGCAAGATAAAAAGAAGTGTACAGCAGGTCCTTCCTGCCCGAAATCCAGACAACCGACTCCACGTGCATCGGGTGAATACCGAACAGCAGGGCACAGAGTGAAGCGGCCACGTCATTCCTGAAAATTTTCCTGATAAAAATAAAAACCAGGAAAATGTTAAGGAGATGGATGATGACATCGGCGAGGATATACCCTGCCGGGTCAAGTTTTCCCGCGGCATAGTTCAGCGCGTAGGAAAGAATGGTTGTTGGCTGATAATTGGCGCTGACCAGGGTTGCAGGGGAAAAAATCCGGAGAATATTCCGCCACGACAGGGAATGAATGAGGATATTCCCGGTCACATAGACATCATCGTCCCAATTGGTAAAACCGTCATTCAATATCCCATAGAAAGATAGGGCGGTCGCCGCCATCGGGACAATCCAATAAATGCCCGTTCCGGTACGCCATTGCATCCAACTTTTTTTTTGAACTGCACGTATCATCGGTATCCGGCTCTCTTAAAAAATGGATAAGAGTTTGAATATATAATTTAGAAGAGATTTATGCCTTGATCCGGATATTACGGCGAAACAGAGTAATGTTCAAGGATGACATAAACGATCGGGGGATCCTGCTTTGCCGTCACGCCGGTGACTCTCCCCAGATTGCCGGTTGCGCTTTATTCGCAGACCGTTGACGGCAGGCGCGGGTTCGATGCGAGGGCAAGTTTTCCCGACACAAAAATTGTCCTGTTGTATTTTTTTTCAAATTCAAAATGGCCTGCCGGAAAAACATGCAATTCACCTTGGAAAACCTTCATCGGGGAACATCGCGCACCATTTTACTGTGTGGAGGAATTGTCGCTCTGTTATCCCTGGTAAGTGTATGCCTGAAGATAGTGAGCATGCCGCTCACCTTCGACGAATATCTGAATGCCCACTATTTATGGCTGGTATCCATCGGACGCGTACCCCACCGGGATTTCTGGTGTCACTATCCTGCTTTAGGCTTTGTCATGGTCCGGCCTTTCTTTCAGTTATTTCCGGATTCGATCTATTCCGTTATCGCGCTCCGCTTTTTAGGTTTGTGTTTTTTTATCGGAACGGCGGCGGCATTAGCGTTTCATGCAGGTCGGCTTCGGACAAATTGGCTCTGGGGCGCTTTGGCCCTGGTATTGATGCTGACGCCGGAAGTCACCCCTTCGGTGGTCAATTTCCGTACGGATGCCTACGCAGCGCTGGCGGCCATTGTGGCAATGACCATTATGTTCCGGGAGCCCTCGCCCCTCCGGAGCGGTCTGGTAACCGGTCTCAGCGTTCTTTCGGTGATAATAATGCCGAAATATGTCTATCCGCTTGCATTTGCCGTTACGGCATATTTTTTTTACGGATTCTTTAGTGGAAAGCGTGAATGGCGTTCCTTGATTCTGTCGGCTCTGGCGGGAGGAGTATTTTCTCTGGTTCTCTCCCAGAGTCTCCTGTTAACCTCCAGCGTCCGTCTGTGGGATGATCTGTACTGGTCCCCCGTTATCATGCAGAGGTTCTACTCCCACTGCGCAATGACGGAAACATCCCTGCCGACGCAATTAAGCACCGTCGCGTCTCATTTCTCACACTATTGGTGGGTAGCGATTCTCATACTGGCCGGACTCTCGGGATGGCTGATTACCGAATCGAAACGACGGGGAGTTCAACTATGGGTCGGCATAGCCATTATCGCGGGCGTGGCGGTATTCTGGGGAACGTGCAATCAGCCATGGAAACAATTTCTTGTTCCCGGACTCTATTGCCTGGCTCTCTTTGTTCCGTATGCAGCCCGTCTGTCCAGACAGCCTCTATTTCAATCGGCCGGAACCGTCGTACTGGTTATCATGTCGATCTTCATGGTTTTCATTAATACCCGGACGACAGCAACGCAACTTGCTTCCGGTTCCTCTTTTCATGATTTTAACGTACGCCAGCAATTGCTGGATAACATCCCCCGCTCGGACCGAGTGGTGGGCTTTTACAAGACCCATCCGTGCTTTCGGGAGGATCAAACGTTTGTGACCTGGGATGAGCAGTGGGGAGAGCCGAAAGGGTTCACGCCGATTTTGCCGAAAAACTCCCGGCCTTTTTCTTATTTTCTCCCGGAGAATCTCAAACAAAGCCTTGAAACCTCGCCGCCGCCTGCTACCATAGCCTTCGATTCCTTGAATTATCCTCCCGGCTGGAATCAAGTTTTGTCGGATTACCTTATGCAGCATGCCGATCTCTACACTAAAGGCGAAGTACTGGATTGTGAGATTTTTATCCGGAAAGATCTGTCGCGATAGTGAATCAATTTCCCGTTCATAAAGTTCCAAAGCACAGAAGTCAATGCCGAGTATTCTCGTTTTGCCTGCAAGTCAAAATGGTCGCGTTATGATGCTTTCAGTCGTCGCAGCCAGTTGCGACGACGCACCTGTGCGTCAACGAGGATGGCAGGAATTGTAAAATTATTGACCTTATCGGCAGGAAATCGGCCGCATCTCCTTGTGAAGGAGAGCCATAAGCCGAGATGAAACAAAGCCAAGGCGAATGGGAGGTCTTTCTTTCTCCTGCCAGGAGTTCTTCAAGGAAAAAACGTCTTAAAGCGGGAACGGAGGAATACGTATGAATGGATGACGAATCTGCAAAATGATATTTTATCCAGTACCGACGCTCAACCGCAACCGGCATGAAAGGCTTTAATAACCAACACAATCTACCGAAAAATGTCACTATGTTTTTTCGGATTTTGGCACCATAAACACATATCGTGCATAATCAATAGCCCAATCGACAGGAGGTCCAGTGTATGGCGTATACGTACGAAGAACTCAAAAAGAAGACCGTCGCCCAGCTGCGCGAAATCGCAAAGGGCGCCAAGCATGAAGCGGTTGCCGGCTACTCGCAGCTCAACAAGGAGCATCTGCTCCTGGGACTCTGCAAAGCGTTTAACATCGACCACCGGGTTCACCATGTCGCCCAGGGCATCGATAAGATAAAGATCAAGGGCACGATCAGGCAGTTGAAGAAGGATCGCGACGAGGCGCTTGCGGCATCGGAAAAAGATTACACGAAGCTCAAGACCATCCGCCGTTCAATCCATCGGCTCAAGAGAGATCTCCGGCAGGCCATGCTTTAAACCCGGCTGCGCCATGGCAAAAAGACCGTCCGCGATCAATGTAATCTGGCTCTATCTCATTCTTCTGAGCATCCTTACCGCCGCCTACAACGGCACAATGGATGTCATTACCAAAGCCTCCTTTGATGCGGCTAAAAGCGCCGTGATGCTGGCCATCGCCTTGATCGGTGCCATGGCGCTGTGGCTCGGGATCATGAAGGTGGCGGAAAATGCCGGGCTCATGCAGATCGTGAGCAGAGCGATCCGGCCGGTCATGACGTGGCTCTTCCCCGATGTTCCGGCCAATCACCCGGCCATGTCGGCGATGATCATGAACATCGCGACCAACATGCTCGGGCTGGGCAACGCGGCGACGCCCATGGGCATCAAGGCCATGAGTGAACTTGACAAGCTGAATCCGCGGAAAGGCACGGCCTCGAATGCCATGTGCCTCTTTCTCGCCATCAACACCTCGAACGTCTCCATCCTGCCGCTCGGCGTCATCGCGGTGCGGGCGGCGGCCGGGGCCACGAGTCCGGGATCGATCCTGATCCCGACCATTGTCGCGACCTCCTGCGCGACCCTGTGCGGCATAACCCTGGCGAAGTTCTTCGCCCGCCGAAGTCCGGATCCCGCTCCCCTTCCGCAGGAGGAGATTCCTCCGATGGTGACCGAGGACAACGCCAGCGCTGAAGAGGTCCGCCGTCCGGGCTTTGCCGGAAAGCTTGTCGCCATGCTGGTAATCGTCGCCTTTATCGCCGCCATCCCTTACCATTATATTGTCATGCACCATCTGCCCGCGTTCAACTATCATCTGCTCACCCGGGCGACTGGCTGGCTGGTGCCGGCGCTGATGGGTTCTTTCCTGCTGTTCGGCTACTTCCGCGGTGTCAAGGTCTACGAGTCGTTGACCGACGGCGCCAAGGAGGGGTTTCACGTCGCCGTCCGCATCATCCCGTTTCTGGTCGCGATTTTCGTAGCAATCAGCATGTTTCGCGAAAGCGGCGCTCTTGAACTTCTGACAAGGATCCTCAGCCCGATCTTTTCGCGGATAGGATTTCCGATCGAAGCGCTGCCGGTTGCGCTGCTTCGCCCGCTTTCGGGCACCGGCTCCTTTGCGGCCATGACCGAAGTCATAAACCGGGCGCCGGACAGTTTCGCATCGTTTCTCGTGTCGGTGCTCCAGGGATCGACTGAGACCACCTTCTATGTCCTGGCGGTTTATTTCGGTAGCGTGGGGATTCGCCGGTCCCGCTATGCGCTCACCGTCGGACTTCTGGCCGATGCAGTAGGGATCACGGCGGCGCTCTGCGTTTCGCACCTGTTGTTCAGGGTTTAAGCGGCAAAGAGTTCGTAGATAAAACAAAGATGAGCGAAAGAATTTTTAAGGGAGAGCCCATGGGCGAGTTAAAGACCCCTGCCAGGTTCCGGGTGGAGTTTCAGGGATCCCCGAAAAATCCCTGAGGCGACCCGCAAGGCGTTTGGATTGCAACAACCACGTAACCGTATATATATTTCGTTATGTGACGAATTATAAAAACAATATTCGGGACGAAATGGACTCCTTCATTGCGATCACTAAAGCGCTCGCGGACAGTAACCGGGTTCGAGCATTGCTTGCGCTGCGGAATGGCGAATTATGCGTGTGCCAGATAATCGAGCTGTTGGCCCTTGCCCCCTCCACCGTGTCGAAACATATGTCGATACTGAAACATGCCGGTCTTGTCTGCTCCCGTAAAGATGAACGTTGGATATACTACCGTCTGCCCGCTATCTCGGATAAAACCGGAATGGTTCAAACGGTGCTTGATTTGGTATTCATTTCGCTTCACCAGGACCGGCAGGCAGACAACGACCGGGACCGGTTAGCGGCTATTCTCAGGGTGGATCGGGAAATACTCTGTAGAAACCGGCGCAGGGTTAGCGGGAAAAAATCTAATAAAGCAAGGTATTCGTAACGATGGGGAAACTCAAGATTCTCTTTCTCTGCACCGGCAATTCCTGCCGCAGCCAGATGGCCGAGGGATGGGCGCGTTATCTTAAAGGGGATCTTATTGAGCCCTATTCGGCAGGCATAGAAACGCATGGCCTCAATCAAAATGCGGTACAGGTCATGACCGAAGCTGGAGTCGATATTTCGCGGCAGCGCTCAAAACTTGTCAGCGAAGTAATAGGCATCCCGTTCGATTACGTGATTACCGTATGCGATACAGCAAATGAAAGCTGCCCTGTTTTTCCCGGCAATGTACGGCGGCTTCACGTCAGTTTCGACGATCCGCCGAAACTCGCAAAGAACGCGAAAACCGAAGACGAAGCGCTTTTGCACTATCGGCGGGTACGCGATGATATTCGCGATTTTATCACAACTCTGCCCGGCGCTCTGCCTGCGTTCAAAAAGGTTGATTGCTGATGGTAAAAATTCAGGAAAAAAGGCTTTCATTCCTCGATCGATACCTGACAGCATGGATTTTCGCCGCCATGGGACTCGGCATTATCATTGGTCGAGTTTTTCCCTCCACGTCGGCAATGCTGTCCCGCATGAGCGTGGGGACGACTTCAATACCAATCGCCGCCGGCCTGATAATCATGATGTACCCACCGCTCGCTAAAGTTAATTACCGCCGACTGGGCGGAGTCTTCGCCGACCGAAAGACGCTCGCGCTGTCGCTTATCCAGAACTGGATCATCGGGCCGGCGCTCATGTTCGCCCTGGCAATTATATTCCTGCGCGGCCATCCGCATTTGATGACCGGCGTTATTATCATCGGCCTCGCCCGGTGCATCGCCATGGTCATCGTCTGGAACAGTCTGGCGCAGGGGGACGCGGAGTATGCCGCGGCGCTCGTTGCCTTCAATTCGGTGTTCCAGGTTCTCTTTTTTTCCCTGTATGCATATGTATTTGTCACCGTGCTTCCGCCCATTTTCGGACTTGCCGGGCAGACGGTGCAGGTGTCGATGAAGGACGTCGCGGTCAGTGTCGGAATTTATCTGGGCATTCCGTTTGTAGGAGGCTTTCTTACCCGGATGATACTTGAACCTCTCAAGGGTATGGCATGGTATGCCGGGCGGTTCATGCCGAAAATCGGTCCGATAGCCCTTGTCGCGCTCCTGTTTACCATCATGGTCATGTTCATATACAAGGGAGAAGCTATCATTACCGTGCCGCTCGATGTACTGCGCGTGGCAATTCCTCTTTCGATTTACTTCTTCATCATGTTCTTCGGGTCGATGTTCGCCACACGCCGGTTGGGTATCGGTTACAAGGAAGCGGTCAGCCTTTCATTTACCGCCGCAAGTAATAATTTTGAGTTGGCAATCGCCGTCGCCGTCGGGGTGTTCGGTATTGCATCGCAGGAAGCCTTCGCTGCCGTTATCGGTCCGCTCATCGAAGTTCCGGTGATGATCGGACTGGTGAATGTGGCATTGAGATATAAAAAGGCATCCTTGCTACGACGAGATACAAATCCACGGTAAAACCTGCCTTAATTTTGCACTTTGTAAAGAATCGATTTCCTTTTTCGCGTAACTGTTTTGTACCTTCAGGGGTGTCGCTTTCCAGATGCAAGCATGGCGCATGCTTTCTCGATCCTGCGTGTGCGCATCTCAGGTTCTTTCGTTGAGTCTATCCAATCAACAAAGTCCCTGCGCGCGTTCGGCGTAAGGTCTCTCCAGTGAGCCTTTGCCTTAGGAGTAGCCGCAAGAGCTTTATAAACACCCATTGGCACTATTGCATAACAGCAGGGGCGTCGCTTTCCGGCCACAAGCTTTGAGCAGGCTACCTCGATCCGACGTCTATGCGTCTCCGGTTGTTTGGCTGACTCTATCCAACTAATAAAGTCCCTGCGCGCGATTGGCGTGAGATCACTCCATTGAGCCTTCGCCTTCGGGTTAGCCGCAAGTGCTTTGCGAAGATCCATTGGCACTCTGGCCTCTGATTCTTCTCCAGCCGTTTTAGGATTCCTTCTGATCATAAAGATATTTTAACAAAGGGCATGGACAATGAATAGGGTCGCAAAATGTAGAATTACCACCTCTGGGGGAATGTCCCGTTTTTAGTTGAAACTGCCGGAATCCCCTAAAGCATATAAATTAAGCTACGCATCTAACGGGGTCAAGTTTATTCTACCATCGCTCTATGGGAGCTCCACCATGGGGCGGATGGGATGTGCGGGGCTTTGGCCGGCGCTTTGGTCGATATGATGCGAACACGTGAACGTAAAGATATCCCCCCTATAAGGGGGGTGACATAGCTACAATCCAGGCTATATAATAATGCGTCCATTTTGCCTTTTTGGCAAAATGGCAAGTCGGGGGGTGAAATCCGGGAGGGCATAAAGGAGGCCCGTTTATGTAAAGGAAAAACCTGGTAGCGCCTTAAACCCCAATTAAAGACGTTCTTGACGTTCTTAATGAGGTTTAAACGGCTATTTAATGCTGAATTTATTTTTACGTATGTACTTGTCGCCGGGTCTGATACCTCCCGGAATAAAAATATCCGCGCGGGATAAAAAGCCTCACAATGCAAAACGGTACAGTTTTGGTACACTTTTGGTAAACAAAAATCGTATAAATTATTGATAAATATATAGAAGATCTTTCTTGTCGAACGGCAGAGAATTTTTATAATCCAATCTGAAACAGGCCATTGCGGGCCTCTAAAAGTACCGTTCATGGTTCGCGATCGCATCAGGCAGGCCGAAGGACGAAAAAGGCGATTTTTAGAGGCTTCTTTCGGGATAATTAAGAAAGTGCCGCATGAATCCTTCAATTGAAAATGAACCGAAGATCCGCGCATGGATGAAGCTCGCCGCCGATGCGGGCTCTACAATACGAAGCATGGAACCTCTCGCGCTTCTCCATAAGAAAAACGGCGACCTGCTTTTTGCCCTGCTCGATGCCGATGTCCGCTCGGCAGACGGACAGAAGCTTCCGCGCTACCTCTTCATCAGGGGGGATGCCTGCCTCATTGTGCCCCTCATCCGTAATCGCGACACCGACGAAGAAAAATTCCTGATGATCCGTCAGTACCGGATAGGAAACGGAACGTTAAGCCTCGAATTCCCGGCCGGCATGCTGGATAATGACGTTGCAGAGCCTCGCGCAGTCGCCCTCCGCGAGTTTGCCGAAGAAACGGGTCTATCGATCGATGAAGACGATCTCTTTCCGCTCTGTGGTAAAAAGCTGTTCAGCTCAGTCGGCGCAAGCGACGAGGGGATCTACTATTTTGGCTGCATCCAGGAAGTTGATCATCTCACATGGCAGACCCTCTGCCACGGGGTACATGGCAACCCCGAGGAGGGTGAAAATATTGCCCTGGTCCTGCTTTCACGGGCGGCGGCGATGGAGGAGGTGACCTCCCTGCAGGTCTACCTGGGCTTTCATCTGTTCGACGAGTATTGCAAGAAAATGAGTTCCGGTCTTTAAGGAGGTTGCTCCAAAAGCTTATTTCAACTATTTTATAGAGTTGTGTCGTTTTTGTCCCGATCCCCCAAGGAGTGTGCAGTAAACATGACAACAAACAAAATGCTACCACCCCTCCTCAAAAAGGTGGCGGATTATAAAGATCCCGAAGTCGTCCGATCCTTGAATCTCTACCCCTATTTTCGACCAATCCAATCCGACCAGGCTGCTGAAGTCCTTATTGATGGAAAAAAAGTATTGATGTTCGGTTCGAACAGTTACCTTGGCCTCACAAACCACCCCAAGGTAAAAGAGGGAGCCATCGCGGCCATTCGCAAATACGGCACCGGGTGCGGCGGATCGCGCTTCCTGAACGGCACTCTCGATATTCACATCGAGTGCGAGGCGAAAATAGCGAAGTTTGTCGGAAAAGAGGGGGCGCTGCTTTTTGCCACCGGCATGCAGGCCAACCTCGGCGGCATCTCCGCCCTGGTCGCCGGACGCGACGATGTGGTTCTCCTTGATAAGTTCGACCATGCGAGCATCCTCGACGGCGCCCGTCTCGGGATGGGGCGAATCTCCCGGTTTCAGCACAACGATCTTTCCAGTCTCGAAAATCTCCTCGCCGCGTGCAAGCCGGAACGAAACAAGCTTATCGTGGTCGATGGGGTGTTCAGCATGCACGGCGACATCGCTCCGCTTCCGGGCATCATAGACCTTGCCGAGCGGTATGGCGCGGCAGTCATGGTCGACGATGCGCACAGCATCGGCGTTCTCGGCGATCACGGGAGAGGAACGAGCGATCATTTCGGCGTTACAGACAAGGTCGATGTCATCATGGGAACTTTCAGCAAGTCCCTGGCAACGGTCGGCGGTTTTCTTGCCGGCGATGCGGCGATGATCGACTACCTTAAGCACACCTCCCGGGCGCTGATTTTCAGCGCAAGCATCGCTCCAGCCAACGTCGGCGCGGTCATGGCCGCTCTCGACATCATGGAGTCGCAGCCCGAGCTGATAGAGCGACTATGGGCCAACACCGCCCGTATGAAAGCGGGCCTTCTTGGCATGGGCTACAAGTTCCTCGGCATCCCCGAAACTCCAATTCTCCCAATCTTCATCGGCGACGATATGGTCTGTTTCAACATGTGCAAAACACTGCAGGAAAACGGAATTTTCGTCAATCCCGTGGTCAGCCCGGCCATCGAACACGGGCATGCCCTCCTGCGGATCAGTCTCATGGCCACTCACTCGGATGCCCAGATCGACCGGGCTCTCGAACAGATGCGCATCGTGGGGAAAAAACTCAGCGTTATTGCAGGCTGATGGTATTCATGAAGGAAGGGTCGGCTCCATGTCCGTCGTGGTAAGAGAGGTCACATCGCAAAGGGATCGCAGGATTTTTATCTATCTGCCCGAAAAGATCCATAAGGGCCATAAGGAGTGGCTGCCTCCGCTCTATGGCGATGAAAAAAAATATTTCGATCCGGCAAGGAATCCATCGTTTAAACACTGCGACTACCGGATGCTTCTGGCCGAAAAAGAGGGCAGGCCGGTCGGGCGCATTTTCGGCATCGTCAACCGCAAATATAATGAAATACTTGGCGTGAAGAATGTCCGTTTCGGTTTCCTGGAGTGCTACAACGACCCGGAGGTCTCTCATGCGCTCATCGCCGATATCGAGGAGTGGGGGAAAAGGCAGGGAATGACCAAATGCGTCGGGCCGTTCGGCTTCTCCGACCGGGACATTCAGGGCCTGCTCATCCAGGGATTCGAGTTCGAACCGGTAGTCGACAGCGCCTGCAACTTCGAATATATGCCGGAACTCGTGACGCGCGAGGGATACGGCAAGGAACTCGACTGCGTTATCTACCGTTACCCGCTTGCAAAGCCGCTTCCCGAGACGTACGACCGCATCTACCGGCGGGTGATCACCAGGAGTCCGTTCCGGTTTCTTGAATTCTCCTCGCGGAAGCCGCTCAAGAGGTACATCGTACCGGTTCTACGCCTTGTCAATGTGTCGTTCCACGACATCTACGGCTTCGTCCCCATGGACGAGGATGAGATGTTCGACCTTGCAAAGCGCTATCTTCCCATCCTCGACCCGCGATTCATCAAGATCATCACCACGACCGACGATCAGGTCATCGGGTTCATGGTTTCGATGCCGAATATGTACCGCGGCATCCAGAAGGCGCGCGGCAGGCTTTTCCCCTTCGGGCTGTTTCATATTCTGCACGCGATGCGCCATGCCGAATCGATCAACACCATGCTCGGCGCGATACACCCCGACTATCAGAAACGCGGACTCGATATCTTCCTCTCGCTTGCCACCCTTTATTCGGCGAGAAAAGCCAAAATGAAAAACATGGATACTCATGTGGTAATGGAAGAGAACCTTGCCATGGCCGATGAGTTCAGGCGATTCGGCGCCGATCTCATTAAAAAATTCCGGGTCTATCAGAAGGCTCTGGTTTAGTCAGCCGTTCCTGGTAGCGTCCGTTCCTGATTCCCGTTTGCCGAACTCCGTCATCCCGATCCAAAGTCAGGCAAGGGATCAGGGGAAGAGATGCGGCCAAGATTTTCATCGTGGTCCGGCAAACGTACCGCATAAGCGTCACGAAAAACAATCACCGGGAGGAATTCATGAATTTTTATGCCGACAAACGAGTGGTCATCACCGGGGGTTCGAGCGGCATCGGCAAGGCAACCGCGTTGCTGCTTGCCAAAGCCGGAGCGCAGGTAGGGCTCATCTCCCGCGACCGCGCCAAGCTCGATGCCGTGGTGCAGGAACTCCGCGTCGTCGCGGCATCCAAAAGCCAGAAATTCTTGGCCGTTTCGTGCAGTGTTGCCGATCGCGCTCTGCTCAATGAGGCTGCGCGATCGATGGTAACCGAACTCGGGGGGATCGACATTCTGGTAAACAGCGCCGGCATCTCCTACCCCGCTTACATCGACAAAACGCCGGATGACGTATGGGACTCCATGATGCAGATCGACTATATGGGAACCGTGAACAGCGTTCGCGCCTTCCTTCCCGCTTTCATTGAACGGCGGCGCGGCACGATTGTCAATATATCGTCGGTAGTCGGCTACATGGGGGTCTTCGGATATGCCGCCTACGGCGCGGCCAAGTATGCGGTGGTCGGATTCTCCGAGTGTTTGCGCCAGGACTTACTCCCCTACAACATCAGGGTATCGGTGATCTATCCGCCGGATACCGACACGCCTCAGTGGCACGAGGAGAACAAAGTCAAGCCGCCGGAGACGCGGGCGCTTTCCGGAAACATCAAGGTGCTCCCGGCTGAAAAGGTCGCCGCCGACCTGCTCGCCGGCGTCGAAAAGGGCGCCTTCGCCATCGTTCCCGGATTCATGAACAAGGTTACTTGGTTCCTGAGCCGCCACTTCCCCGCAATCGTCTGGATGATCGTTTCCGGCGATCTCCGCAAATTCTGGCGAAAACATCCCCGGCAAGGGGCATGATCATCTTTTCTCTATGAAACGCAATTCATTGCGCGTTGCAACGGCGACCTTCTTCCTGCTTACCTTCACGGCAACCGGATGGACGCAGACGGCTACGCCGCTGTTCTATATCGCCCACAGCAAGAACGCCAACAAGGTGTACTACGAGGCGCGGCTGATGGAAACAGGCACGCTCGATACCATCCAGCCGATCCATGCCTACTGGATCCTCTGGGCGAAAGACTCCACCGGCGCCACGCACGAGGAACTCAACGAAATCGAAAAAAAACTGGCGTTCGGGTTTAAAATCAGCGATTGTACCCCGGCGTCGTGCGCCATCAAGCTCGTGGCGTTCCGCAACCGGGTGATCGAGGTAACCCTTCACGGGAAAACGCCCCGTGCCAAAATGAACATCTCGGGCAGAGTCACGTATCTGAAGAAAATCTTCGTGGTTTCCAGCGAGGGGATGCTGATCCCCCGGGTCTCGTCGGTAACACTCTACGGCAATGATACGGCAAGCGGGACCGAAATACACGAGGTGATCACTCAACGGTAGTTCCGCCCGTGTATGTCGCCATAGCTGCGAGAAGCCGTTCATTCTCCTCGGGCAAACGTACGGCGAGACGCAGATACTGGTTGCCATCCCGGAATTTATCCGTGACATCCTTGACATACATGGCGTGGGACGAGAGCAGGTCGCGCTGGAGGCTCTCGGCCGTCGGCGCTCTCTCCTTAAGGCGAAGGAGCAGGAAATCTCCGCTGCTCGCGAACACCTTCCCGACAAGCGGGCATTCGGAGAGCCGCAGGAAAAAGGCCGCGCGATCCTTTGCCGTCCGGACAAAAGACGCCTTCATGGCATTGCGGTGTTTCAGGATGATTTCGAGGTAGTGCTCGGCAATGGCGTTCATGTTCCAGATCGGAATCAGGTCCCGCAAAAACGCCATGAGCGCCGCATTGCACGTATAGGCGTAGCCCAGGCGGATCCCCGGTACGCCGAGCGATTTGCTCAGGCTCTTGATGACGAGTACGTTGTCGAGCGGTTTCCCTTCCAGGAGCGAGAGCACCGACGGCATATCGGCGAACTCGATGAACGATTCGTCCACGATGACCGTTTTATGCGCCGAGCGCGCCGCGAACCCGTAAATCCACTCCGAAGGAATCACGGAGCCGGTCGGATTGTTGGGATTCACAAACACCACTACCTCCGCGCTTTCCGCCTTTGCTTCCACCTCCGCGCAATCGATCCCCACGGCATCGTCGTAAAAATCGCGGACGCCGAAAATCCGGGAATACTCTCCGAAAGACGGCCGCGGCAGGAGCGCACGGCGGCCGCCGAACCGCTCGCGTACCATGGGGTAGATCTGGGAGGCGCCGTTGAGCGCGATGACGTTCGCCTCGTTGCATAAGAGAAACCATGACATCTTCCGGTCGAGCACCGACTGGCGCGAGCCGTAGTTGTGGATGAGGTTGGGGAGGCTATTGCGCAGCTCCGAGATGATGGAGTGGTTCGGGAAGTACATGTTGCGAATGAAGCAGAAATCGAGCACATCGTAGTTCCAGTAACCGCCGAAATTTCTTTCGAGGATCTCCTTGCGGTTCCGGTTGAACGTGAATTCCGCCACCTGCAAGTCGTTCGGGTCGTCGACCTCCGACCATTTTTCCCCTTCCACGATCTCCGCATGAATCGTCTCCTTCTGCATGTAGATGAGGATGCCGAGGATGAGTTCGTAGTAGATATTCCGGTCGATCGCATTGGCGTAATACACGAGCAGCTTCTTGAAGGAGCTCTCGCAGAATTCCCGCGAAAATTTGTAGATGTTGAGCGTCTTGTATTTATCCGAGAAGTCGAAATTTTCCGGCTGCAGGTGGGGCGGAATGACGTCGGTGATGCGCCCTTCCTTGACAGCAACGACCGTGCCGTCCATGCCCTGCCGGTATTTGTCGACGAGCGCCACATTGTCATGGGGCGACCGGATGAGCCTCGTGATGATCTCCGGCCGGTAAATGAGGTCGGATTCGATCAGGATAATGTCGCTGTCGATGGTGAGCGACTCGAAGGCGAGCGCCATGGAGTAGATATTGTTCGTCTCGCGGTACTTCTCGTTATGCACGAAGGTAAAATTGACGTTTTTAAACTCGCCCGTGAGGTAACCGGTCAGCTCGTCGGCGCGGTAGCCGGTGACGACGGCCATGTCGGTAATGCCGTTATCGAGAAGGCCCTCGATGATCCGGCCGATGATGGTTTTCCCGGCCACATTGAGCATGGTTTTATGCAGAGAATCCGTGAACGGTCGCATGCGGTTCCCGTAACCTGCGGCTAAGATGATTGCTTTCATCGGCGTTTCCTGTGATTGGATGATAGAATCGACGAAGGTAAGTGAGTGTTAGAATATAGTAGGTGCAGTCTGAAGCATCGATCATTTTGGGTGAGGAGCGTTCACCATCGCGATCAAATCGGCGACCGGGTTGAGAATTGCCCATCCGCGGGCGGCGACATAACGCTCCCTCTCCGGATCACCTTATCGAAAATCAGCCTAATGGTGGAGTCCATGGCATTAAAAAACTATATTGAGTAATACGGAAAAGCAAAACGAACCCTCCGTGACGTTTTGGTGCATCCGAATCTCCCATTTGGTCTAACCTTGAGGGCTTACGATAGCGGAATTTGATCAATGCCCTTTGTTTTTAAAAGATTCAAGATAATTTCCTTGGTTAATACACAGTGAACACTGGCACGGTTATTGAATGAATATTCAGAAGACGATACAACATATGACCCTATGGAAGGAGCGATTATGAGAGGCAAGCTGATGTGGGTTCGCCTTATGACGGCGGTAATGCTTTTTAGCAGCGCCGCCTGCTGGGCGTCGCCCGATGCCGATGACCTGATACGGCTGGCAAAGTCCGGCGTGGATGAAGAGGTGCTCATGTCCTATATCAAGGCCGCAACCGATACCTTCGACCTGAGCGCCGACGACATCATAACGCTCAAGGATCTTGGGGTCCCGTCAAAGGTTATCAGCGAAGCGCTGCTCCATGGTCATCCCGCCGATACCTCCATGGTAACCGCCGCAAAGGAAGAGATCCAGCAAGCTACCAGCGATACCGCCGCAGCGACAGCGGCAGTGACTGAAGCGACGGCGGCAGAAGCCGGAGCGCAAGGGGCGGAGCCGGCGGAAACCTCGGAAGTTTCGACCTCGGCTGCGGTCGCCCCGCCGGCCGACGATCAGAATATCTCGTTCTTCTATCAATCTCTTTATCCTTATGGCAACTGGCTGAATATCGACGGTCAGTGGTGCTGGCAACCCACTGCGGCGAGCGTAAGCCCGGAGTGGGCGCCCTATTGCCGCCATGGCCACTGGGTCTGGTCCGACTGGGGATGGTGCTGGGAGTCCGATTACTCCTGGGGATGGGCGCCGTTCCATTACGGCCGCTGGTTCCGCCACCCGCAGAACGGCTGGTGCTGGGTCCCGGATGCACAATGGGGGCCGGCATGGGTTTCATGGCGTACCGGTGATGACTATTGCGGCTGGGCGCCCCTGCCGCCGCGAACCCGTTTTGACCGGGATGGCTTTTATTTCAGAGACGCCCGCGTCGGCGCGGATTTTGAATTCAATTTAACCGCGGGCGACTATTTCTTTCTGCCAAAGGGCAATTTCTGCGATCCGCATCCGTGGGTCCATATCGTGCCTTCCATCCGCGCGGGCGAGGTATACGACCGCACGGTTTTCGAAAAGAACGCCTACCGCTTCGACAATGATCATGTCTTCAACGGGGGGCCGCCGGTCGACGATATCAGCCGCGCCTCTCATCGGGATATCCGGCCCGTTACCATTGAGCAGAATAACGTCCGGCCGGGAGAGCCCATTCCCCGGGGAATGAGACAGGGAGGCCGGCTGGTAATTTACAAGCCGACAATATCTCCGCAGGCGCCGCGCAGCCCTCTCGTGATCAAGGCCGAACTCGCGAAAAGACCGTTCGGCGGCCTTCCGGTACATGCTAATGTCAACAGCAAGGATCGCGTACAGCGCCAGAATGACGCCTGGCGCCAGGCGTTGAAGATACAGCAGGCTAACGCGAATGCCGCGGAGCGGCAGCGAACCACGCTCTTAAAGCAGGCGCAAAATGCGCCGGATGCAAAGCAACAGGCCGCTTTCAAGGCCGAGGCGGACGTTCAATCGATGCGGGCGCAGCAAGCCAGCGCGCATGTGAACAGCATTAAAAAGTGGAGCCCGCCATCGGAAAATACCCCGGTTATCATGCCCCGGTCACGCGTTATCCCGCAATCGACTCCGGGTTGGTCGGACCAGGCGCGCACGCAGGTCCGGGCGCAGGTGCAGAACGAGGCACAGCGGGAGAACCAACAGAGTAGCAATGCCGAAAAGATGGTCCGTACTCCCCCACCCGAGCCTCGATCCGCGCCTCAACAGGAGGAGAATCGCGGGGGTGGAGGAGGTGGCGGTCGGGAAAATGAAGGCGGAGGAGGCAGAGGGAGATAACGTTTGCGGCGGAAAGAGGCGGCCTCACAAAGCCGCCTCATGTGTTTGCAGTTTGCAGTCAAGAGAGAGACAACGTCTCCGGATATATCCCTTCAGTAATCCTTTTCGCGATAAATTCCCGCACCACGGCCCGGTCTTCGGCATAGGTCATGCCGAACCACCGGTCGCCCGAGTAAAGCATCCTGACCGCAATCGAGCCGTCCGCGATCCCGTTATTGACAACCGTCGGGAGATAGAACTCCGCCTTCGGTTCACTGCCCCGCTGGCGCAGGAAGTCGGCGAAATCGCGCTCGAACTTCGGAAACATGGTCTCGGGAGCAAATCCCCAGCAGTTCATCGAAACCGTCGCCTTCGGATCGAGGGCAAGCTTTTCGCCCTGCGGCGATTCGGAGACGACACCCTCCGCCTCACGCCGGATTTTTTCCCGCTCCACGATCGACGACATGAACCCGTCCCTTACCGAACACACCCCCCGCGCCACGGCGCCGTGCTCGGAGAGCGTATTCTCCAGGCTGAAACCGACCATCACCTGCTCTTGCGCGTCGTTTCGCATGGCCGCAAGCGCCGCGCCGAGCGCGCGGAATGACCCGACCCCATAGTAATCGTCGGCATTGATGACCGCGAACGGGGTCGCGACGGCATGCTTCGCCGCAAGCACCGCATGGCCGGTCCCCCACGGCTTGGTCCGCTCTTGCGGCGCCAGGAATCCCGGCGGCAGGCCGGTGTCGATCTCCTGCACAACATAGACGAAATCATCCTGAACCCCGTACCGGGCGGTCATGTATCCCTTGAAATCGGACTCTATCTTTTTTGATATGACGAAGACGATCCGCCCGAAACCCGCCCTGCAGGCATCGTACAGGGAGTAGTCGAGCAGGAGTTCGCCGTGCGGGCCTACCGGTTCGAGCTGTTTGAATCCGCCGAAGCGAGAACCGATGCCGGCGGCGAGAATGAGAAGGGTTGGTTTCATGAGGTCTCGCTGGGATATTTCATTTGGTTTGGTAAAAGACCACGGCCATAGGCCGTGGCTTTAATTGGACCCCTAAAAGGGGTCTGCTTAATGAGCAAATAAATTTTGCTGGCCTAAGTCCTCCATTTCACGATCCCGCTTCTGCTGCCAGCGTACATATTTCTCAATTTGCTCCTTGTTCAATCCTACCGTACTCACGCAATATCCGGGCGACCAGAAGTGCTTCGTCCAGTATCGCTTTCGCAAGTGCGGAAACTTATCCATTATTCTCAATGCACTTTTGCCCTTCAGAAACCCTATCACGTGACTTACTGACCAATTCGGTGGTATCTCGATTACCAAGTGCACATGATCATTACAAACATTCCCAGCGTAAATCTCCAGCTTCTTCCATGAGCATAATTTCCGAATCGTATCTCTAATGTAATGTCGGACATCTCCCGTCATCACACGATATCGATATTTCGGTATCCATACCACATGATACGTACTCTCATAGATGGTATGACTTAATTTCTTCCAGCGACCCATGCTTGTACCTCCTTTGGTTAATTGTGGTAACTTGGTACCACTGGAGGTACTTCATGGATCGCATTTATAGCAAAGCTTTCCCTCTATACCGCCCGGCCATAGGCCGGGGAACTTTTAAGTATTAGATTTGTAAAGTACAGGGATGAAATGCCGGAATTCATTTCATCAAAAAAAAAGACTCACCAAAGTCGAAAACGGTATTGTACGTCTTCAAAAGGTTTTGGACAGAAGTTTGTTTAAGTTAAGAGATAGTTCTGGTGTTTGTAATATACTCCTGGTTATTTAGATTTACAATCTTTTTTTCAAATAACGCCCGCCTCAGCT
>Ga0187851_10000165_pt1 | contig 70611 bp, 51 predicted proteins | sample June2016WEW_6_10_FD_132997 | JGI IMG/M metagenome (GOLD analysis project Ga0187851, IMG submission 132997) | Peatland microbial communities from SPRUCE experiment site at the Marcell Experimental Forest, Minnesota, USA - June2016WEW_6_10 | ecosystem: Environmental > Terrestrial > Soil >... | reverse complement strand
GACATGCTGGTCAGCGGCAGCCATCTCACGCTGGCGTGGGGCCGCGACTACTCCGATGTGGCGCCAGTGAACGGAGTGACGATAGGCGGGGGAAGGCAGTCGATCCATGTTTCCGTCGGGGTCTTGCCGGAGTAAGGGGAGTGTCAGCCGATTGGGATAAGTCGCCAGCGCTTGCCAAGCGTCAGGTGGCCACTGTGGTTGATGCCGTGGACGCCGTGTATCGGCATCAATCACGGAAGGCCTGGAAAACGTCCCGTCTGTCCCGGTCGCCTCGTCTTAGTCGGAGTGATCGCCGAAGCCAATGGAAAACGTCCCGTCTGGACGGGACGTATCCGCCGCCAAACCAGCGGCCGGCTCCCGGAATTCGCCCGAAGTGCGATCGGGCCGCGCCCACTCAACACGTCAGGTGAACTCTGCCGGCCCTTACCCCGCTACCTTCATATCGCTCGATGTTCCTCCCGCGGCTGGGACGTAACACTTCAGCGTGTAATCCATCACCATGCGATCGGCGTTGAATCGCCAGCCCAGGGTTCGGATGGTACGCTTCATACGCTTGATCCAGCCCTTCGGCAGGCCGTCGTGATCGCGCAAATAATAGAGAGGAATCACTTCTTCGCGCAGGACGCGGTACAGATCGTCTCCGTCGCGGCTGTCATGCACATCCATGTTGGAATGCGTTCTCCCGGTGCCGATGGCGAAGCCGTTCAGTCCGTCATAAGCCTCCGCCCACCAGCCGTCCAGCACGGAAAGATTCAATCCCCCGTTGAGGACTACCTTCTGGCCGCTGGTGCCGGACGCCTCGAGCGGCCGCCGCGGATTGTTCAGCCACACGTCCACTCCCTGCACGAAGTGACGGCCCACGTCGATATCGTAGTCCTCGACGAAGACGAACTTATTGGCGAATTGCGGGTCGCGCATCAATTGGGCGATCTGCTGCAGCACGCGCTTGCCCGGGTCGTCGCGCGGGTGCGCCTTGCCGGCGAAGACAAATTGCACGGGGCGCTTCGGATCGTTGACCATGGACGCCAGTTTCTCGATGTCTCTCAGCACAAGGTTGGCGCGCTTGTAGGTGGCGAAGCGCCGCGCGAATCCGATGGTCAGGGCGTCCTGGCTCAGCAATCGGCCGAGTTTATGCAGGGTTTCCTGAGGCTCGTTGCGGTTGCGCGCCTGATCCACCGCGCGGCGCCGTACGAATTCCACCAGCCGCGCCTTCAAGCTGAGGTGGGTTTCCCAGAGTTCGCCATCGTTGACGTTCTCGATTCCTTCCCAGATGTGCGGGTCGCCGCTATGCTGGTGCCAGCCGGTTCCCAGATGCCGGTCGTACAGGCGGAACATCTGTGGCGCCAGCCAGGTGGGGACGTGGACGCCGTTGGTGATGTGGCCGATGGGCACGGCGTCTTCCGGCCGTCCCGGAAACAGGCCCGTCCACATGGCCCGCGAAACCTCACCGTGCAGCGCCGAGACGGCGTTGGAGCGCCGCGCCAGCCGCAGGCCCAGCACGGTCAAGCAGAAATCTTCACCCGAGTTGCCGGGGTTCTCGCGCCCCAGCGACATCAGGCCATCATGCGAGAGACCCAACTGCTCGCGGAGTAACCCGAGGTGCTCCTCCATCAAGCCGGAGTGAAACCGGTCATGACCGGCCGGCACCGGAGTGTGGGTGGTGAAGACGAGTTCCCGCGAAACCCGAGCCTGGGCCTGGTGAAAACCGACACCCTCTTCCTGCATGCGGGCGCGGATGGCTTCCAGCACGGCAAATCCGCTGTGCCCTTCGTTCAAGTGGAGCACACCTGGTGTGACCCCCAGCGCCTTCAAGGCGCGGAAGCCGCCGACGCCCAGCAGCAGCTCCTGACGGATGCGCACCCTGCCGTCTCCGCCATAGAGGCGCGAAGTGAGCTCGCGGTCTTCGGGCAGGTTGCCTTCCACATTGGAATCGAGCAGCAGCAGATCGCAGCGCCCTACCTTGACCCGCCAGACCTTGGCGCGGATGACTCCGCTCCGCATCTCCACCTGCACGGTCACCGGTTCTCCCTTGCGTGCGATGGCCGGTTCCATCGGCAACTGGTTGACGTCCGTCGGAAGGTACTCTTCCTGCTGCCAGCCACCCGAATCCAGGCGTTGGCGAAAATACCCCTGCCCATAGAACAGCCCAACCCCGATCAGGGGAATATCCAGGTCGGATGCGCTCTTGATGTGGTCGCCGGCCAGCACGCCCAATCCACCGGAATAGATGGGCACGGATTCGTGCAGCCCGAACTCGGCCGAGAAATAAGCTACGGGCCGGGGACGCAGGACGCCGGCGTTGGTGGCGCCCCAGGTCCGGTCCATTTGCAGGTATTCCTGCTCGCGGCGATAGGCGTAGTTGATCCGGCTATGGAGCGCCAGCTCCCCGGCGCGGCGTTCGAGCGTCGCTAGCGGGATCTCGCTCAGCAGCGAGATGGGGTTGTGATGGAGCTGCCTCCAGCGGACGGGATCCAAATCGCGAAACAGGCTATTGGTATCGCTGTCCCAGCTCCACCAAAGGTTGCGCGCCAGCGACCAGAGTTTCTCCTGCGCGGGGGCGATAAAGCGATCGAGCGCACGGGCTTCGCTCACCACCGGCGCCACCTGGGCGGCTGCCTCCGCTAACATCAGAACCTCATCCTCGCGAAACACGCGCTCTTCCACGGTTTGCACTACCAGAACGCCTTGTAGAACGCCGCGGTCGATCAGCGGGACGCCGAGGAACGACTGGTAATCGTCTTCCCCGGCTTCGCTGAAGTACTTGAATCGCGGATGATTCTTGGCCTGCTCCACAGCCACTGGGCGCACCTGCTCCGCCACCAGGCCGGCCAGACCTTCATCCAACGCGAGCCGGAGCGTGCCAATGCACTCCGCACGAAGCCCAACCGTCGCCGCCAGCACCAGGTTGGCCCGATCCGGCTCCAACAGGTACGCCGAGCAGACGTCCGAGTGAAACCTGCTGGCAATCAGGGCTACCACATTCATGAGGGTCTCGGCAGGCTTGCCGCCGTCTGTCGCAAGCTGCCCGATTTCCTCCAAAGTGAGATGTTGACTGGCGTCAAAATGTTGAGCCGGCCGGGTCATAGGTTCTCCTTGGTCTTTCAGTAGACTCAACCACCCGGTTGGCGATGCTGACGAGGCATGGAGGTTCGGCTTCGCTAGGAGGTATCCCTTGGGACTCTCCATGCAATCGCGGGGAACCGTATTCAGTCTAGGCGCATCACGGCCGAACTGCAAATTGGCCGCGCACCGCATCGGCAAAACGCGGCAGGGTGCGGGACATAGAAGTTGAAGCCGAGAGCGCGCGAGTCAGCCCGTCAGGGCGAAAGAGACTAGCCCAGCGCGCGAGCGCTGGGAGAAGCCGTGAACCCATCCAGCCCCGAAACGGGGCGCCAGAGACGGCGTGTCCGCTAGCGGGTGTGGCCGTTGTCTTCCGCCCCGTTCCGGGGCTCACGTGATTCGTCTGCGTCCCCAGCGCTCACGCGCTGGGCTTTTGTCTTTCGCCCCTGCCGGGGCTTGCCGCTCGCTTCACTCCTTTGACGGATCACGCGTAGGTGGACGCCCGGAAACTCGCCATTTTCCGGGGAACCAGCCATGCCTCCGAACTTTCATGTCCCGCACCCAAACGCGGCAGAAACGGAAGACCCCGGCACGTGAGGAGTATACTAGTGCATTAGCCTTTGTCTCCGGCCAATTCCCCGTCGAACCCGATCCGCCGATCGCCCGATGGCGATGCCCTTCTGCGATTGTGAGACGCGTCCACGTCCGCGCCAATCGCCGGCTGCACAAGAGGATTCATGTCCATTCACGTCGCTCTTCATCATGAGACTCTGTACCGGTACGACCGGCGGGTATCTCTCGGACCTCACATCATCAGGCTGCGGCCGGCCCCGCATTGCCGCACGCCCATCCTCGCATACTCGTTGAAGGTTCTTCCCAAGAACCACTTCATCAACTGGCAACAGGACCCGCAAGGCAACTATCTGGCCCGGCTGGTTTTCCCGGAACCGGCCACGGAACTGTTCGTGGAAGTCGATCTGGTCGCCGAAATGGCGGTATACAATCCGTTCGACTTCTTCCTGGAGCCTCGCGCTGAACAGTACCCGTTTTGCTACGAGCCGTCCGCCGCCCGCGAGTTGCGCCCGTTTCTCGAAACCGAGCCAGCCGGGCCTATGCTTTCCGCCTTTCTGGCCAAAGTGCCGCGCGGCGCCGCAGGCACCATGGACTTTCTGGTCGGTCTCAATCAACTGGTGCAGGACGAAATCGGCTACGTGATTCGCATGGAGCCGGGCGTGCAGACTTGCGAGCAAACCCTCACGCTGCGCACGGGCTCATGCCGCGATTCGGCCTGGCTTCTAGTCCAGATCCTGCGCCACCTCGGATTGGCGGCCCGCTTCGTTTCCGGCTACTTGATTCAGCTCGTGGCGGACGTGAAGCCGCTCGAAGGACCGGCCGGCCCCAGCGCCGATTTCACGGACCTCCATGCGTGGGCCGAAGCGTATCTTCCGGGCGCCGGATGGGTCGGATTCGATCCCACGTCCGGGCTGCTGGCCGGCGAGGGGCATATTCCGCTAGCCTGCACACCGGACGCCAGTAGCGCGGCACCCATCTTCGGCCAGATTGAACCCTGCAAAACGGAATTCCGTCACGAGATGACGGTCGAGCGAATTTACGAATCCCCCCGCGTCACCAAACCGTATACCAACCAACAGTGGCAGGCAATCGAGAAGCTCGGGGGCCAGGTGGATGCCGAGCTCCGCGCGGGAGACGTGCGGCTCACCATGGGTGGCGAGCCGACTTTCGTTTCTCTCGACGACCCCGACGGAGCCGAATGGACCACCGCCGCGCTGGGGCCAAATAAGCTCAAGCGCGCCGTGGAATTGCTGGGCAGGCTACGCCGGCGTTTTGCGCCCGGCGGCTTGCTGCATTTTGGGCAGGGGAAATGGTATCCCGGCGAGCCGCTGCCGCGCTGGGCATTCGGTTGCTACTGGCGCAAGGATGGGGTTTCCATCTGGGAGGACGCGAGCCTCATCGCCGAGTACGGCAAGGACTACGGTTACACGGCGGAGCATGCGCGGCAGTTTCTGGAAGCCCTCACGCGCCGCCTCCAGGTGGATGCCTCATTCACGATTGCGGCATACGAGGACGTCTACTATTATCTGTGGAAAGAACGCAAGCTGCCGGTCAACGTCGATCCGCTGGATTCCAAGCTGGCAGATCCGATCGAACGCGACCGTATGGCGCGCGTCTTCGAACAGGGACTGGGTCAGCCGATCGGGTACGTTCTTCCCTTACGCCGCAGCCCGACCCCTTCGGGCACGCCGGGATGGACCAGCCAGCCGTGGTTTCTCGCCTCGAAAGAGATGTTCCTGATTCCGGGCGATTCGGCGATGGGATACCGTTTGCCTCTGGAATCTCTTCCCTGGACCAAGCCGGAAGATGTGCTCTATTCCCATGAACCGGATCCCTTCGCAAAACGGAGCCGCCTGCCGGCAAGTCAGGAGCGCAAGAGCTACCTTTTCGACGCGCCCTCCGTTGCCGAAAGTCCCGCGCCGGATGCGGACAAAGCCGTACCGCCGGAAAAAGGCAAATCGGCGGACTGGATGACGCGCCCCGCTCTCTGTGTGGAAGCGCGCCAGGGCAAACTGTTCGTCTTCATGCCGCCGGTCGAGGGCCTCGAGGACTATCTCGATCTGACGGCCGCGATCGAAGATACGGCCGCTCATCTCAAAATGCCGGTCCTGCTGGAAGGCTATACGCCTCCCTGGGATCCGCGGATCGCCGTGCTCAAAGTGACGCCCGATCCCGGCGTCATCGAAGTCAACATCCATCCGGCGGCATCCTGGGACGAGCTTACGGCGAACATCACCGCACTATACGATCTCGCGCGCCAAAGCCGTTTGGGCACCGAGAAATTCATGTTGGACGGACAGCACTCCGGCACTGGCGGCGGCAACCACGTGGTGATCGGCGGCCCAACTCCCCAGGACAGTCCTTTCCTGCGGCGTCCCGATCTGTTGCGAAGCCTGCTCGGCTACTGGCATAATCACCCATCCCTGTCGTATCTGCTCTCCGGGATGTTCATTGGTCCCACCAGCCAACATCCGCGTGTGGACGAGGCACGCACGGATGCCATCTACGAGCTGGAGATCGCCTTCGACCAGATTCCGGACAAGGGTTCTCCGGCGGGCCCGCTATGGCTGGCTGATCGCGTGTTCCGGCACCTGCTGACCGATCTGGCGGGCAACACGCATCGCGCCGAGTTCTGCATCGACAAGCTCTATTCGCCCGATGCCGCGGGATCGCGCCTCGGCCTGGTGGAACTGCGCGCCTTCGAGATGCCGCCGCACGCGCAAATGAGTCTCACGCAGCAATTGCTGGTGCGGGCGCTGACGGCGTACTTCTGGAAGAGTCCGTACCGCCGGAAACTCGTCTGGTGGGGAACCATGCTGCACGACCGCTTCATGCTGCCTCACTTCGTTCAACTCGACTGGGAGAGCGTAATGGCGGACCTGCGCGAAGCCGGTTTCGAGTTCCAGACGGAATGGTTCGCCCCCCACTTCGAATTTCGATTTCCGCTGATCGGTTCGGTCAACAGGCAGGGCATTCGGCTCGAGCTGCGGCACGCGCTGGAGCCGTGGCACGTGCTTGGCGAAGAGGCTTCCGGCAGCGGGACCGTCCGCAACGTGGATTCATCGGTCGAGCGCCTCCAGGTGAAAGTGACGGGTATGACGGATGAGCGCTTCGTAGTGGCTTGCAATGGCCGCCGGGTGCCACTCCATGCCACGGGCGAGAGCGGCGAATTTGTGGCGGGGGTGCGCTATCGCGCCTGGCAGCCGCCCTCGTGCCTCCACCCGAACATACCGGTGCATACGCCCTTGGTGTTCGATATCGTAGACACGTGGTCCGGACGCTCCATCGGGGGCTCGACGTATCATGTGGCGCATCCGGGCGGACGCGCCAACGAACAGTTTCCCGTCAACGCCCAGGAGGCGGAGAGCCGCCGCCTGGCCCGGTTTCAGGATACCGGCCATACGCCGGGTACGATGGTTGTTCCACCGGAGGAGCGCAATCCCGAATTCCCGTTCACGCTGGATTTGCGGCGTAAGAGATGAAAGAGGCCGGGGAGTTCAGTCCGCAACGGGCCTCGTCTGCACCTGGGGCGTCTAATACCCCGCGGCCTTGCCTACGGCCCGCCCGTCCGAGCCGCCTTCGAGCCAACCGCCATCGACGAGGATAGCTTCAACCCGAGCCAGCACGACGGCGGGCGAGAAATCCACATCGTAGCCGCGGGCTTTCAAGAGCGCGACCGTGTCTGGCGAAATGCCTTTCTCGCAACGCAGCTTGTCGGGTAGCCACTGGTGATGGATGCGAGGCGCATCCACCGCGTCCTGCGCGTTCATTTTGAAATCGATGACGTTGAGGATCACTTGCGTCACGGCGGACGGGATGAACGATCCGCCGGGCGCGCCCACCACCAGGAACAGCTTGCCATCGCGCAGCACAATGGTCGGGACCATCGAAGAGAGCGGCCGCTTGTTGGGCTGAATGGCGTTGCGTTCTCCCTGCACCAGACCGAACATGTTGGGCTGGCCGGGTTGGGAGGCGAAATCATCCATCTCGTTATTCAGCAGGAAGCCCAGGCGGGGAACCGTCACGCCGCTGCCGTAGCCGCCGTTGAGCGTGTAGGTCATCGCCACGGCATTGCCTTCGGAGTCCACCACATTGAAGTGCGTGGTTTCCAGGCTCTCGGCGCCCGCGGGATGGCCGGGCCGGATCTGGCTGCTGGGCGTGGCGCGCTCGGGATCGATGCTGGCCCGCAGGCTGGCAATGTAGGCCGGGGCGAGCATGCCCGCAACCGGCACCTTGACGAAGTCGGGGTCGCCCATGTACTCGCTGCGGTCGGCGTAGAAGCGGCGCATCGCTTCGGCCAGGTAATGATAAGTGGCGGCTGAACCAGCGCCGGTCTTCTCGTATCCCGTGCCTTCCAGCATCCCCAACATCTGCAGAATTCCCACGCCGCCCGAACTGGGTGGGGGTGAAGTGACGATTTCGTAATTGCCGCGATACTTCCCGGTGAGCGGCTGGCGCTCCACGGCGGTATAGTTCTTGAGGTCGTCCAGCGTGATCAAGCCGCCGTTCCTGGCCATTTCGGCGGCCAGGATGCGCGCCGTTTCCCCTTCATAGAAATCCGCGCCGCCACTTTCCGCGATACGTTGCAGCGTTTTCGCCAACTCCGGTTGCACCAGCCTGTCGCCGGCCTCGAAGAACGCGCCGTTCTTCTGGAAGATGCGTTTCGACTCGGCGAACCGCGAGAGGTTTCGCGAACCGCGGAGCGATTCGGCCATCGAGTAGGAGACCTCGAATCCCGTGGATGCCAACTCGATCGCCGGAGCGACGTCGTCGGCCCATTTTGCGCGGCCGAACTTCGAGTGGGCGAGTTGCAATCCGCGCACGGTGCCCGGAACGCCCGATGCGCGCCAACCCTCCACGCTGTCGCGAGTAACCTGGCCGGCTACGTCCAGATACATGTCGTGGGTTGCTTTCGCGGGAGCGCGCTCGCGGAAATCGAGGAACGTGGTACGCCCATCGGCAAGTCGGATCAGCATGAATCCGCCGCCGCCCAGATTTCCCGCGAACGGATGGGTGACCGCGAGTGCGAAACCAACCGCTACGGCCGCATCCACCGCATTGCCGCCCTTCCGCAGAATGGAGAGCCCCACATCGGCGGCCAGCGGCTCCTGGGCGACCACCATTGCGTGGCGCGCACGGACCGGCTGGTGCGCTTCCAGTTGGAATGTAAGGGCAAGGAGTGACAAGAGAAACAGTCGGCGCATGGCTGCGATCTTACCAGAACGATGATCGGGGTTACACCAGATAGTAGAGCGCCTGTTCGTCGGGAGTGACGCGCCCGCCCGGGTGGTTCAGCAGTTCATAGGCCCGGCGCACGGCTTTGATCGTCGATGAGTACAACTCCTCTTCCTCGAGTGCTCTCCGCGTCGCCGGGTGTGATATGCTTCCAGAAACTGCACTCCATGGATGTGATTACGATGAAGAACGTGTTTCTGGGTCTCGTCTTTTCCGCGCTGGTTGGCTTACCCGTTCAGGCCGCGCTCAAAGTGTCCGATAAGGCGCCCGATTTCTCGGCTTCGGCTTCGTTGGCCGGAAAAGAGTTTCGCTTTTCACTGTCGGACGCGTTGGAGAAAGGGCCGGTTGTCGTTTATTTCTATCCCTCCGCCTATACCAAGGGCTGCGATCTGGAAGCTCATGCATTCGCACAGGAGAAAGAAAAATTCGATGCGGCCGGAGCCACCATCATTGGCGTATCGGCCGACAGCATCGCGCGACTCGATCTGTTCTCGGCAGACCCCGACTATTGCGCCGGAAAGTTTCCGGTGGCCTCTGATCCCGATCATAAGATCGCAGCCTCCTACAATCTGACCGTGGCCGGCCCAAGAGCCGGTATGAAGGATGTGCGCGGCGCCGACATCGATCATGAGTTTATTGAGCGTGTGACGTTCGTCATCGGAAAGGATCACACGATCGTCGCGACGCTTTCATCCGCGGCCGACAAACTCTCGCCCGATCAGCATGTTCAAAAGGCATTGGAGATCGTGCAGAAGCTCGCCTCCAAATAGGACGGCCCTGTTGTTTCGTCCGGTTGCCCGATCAGTGTCGGGCCGGCGACAAGCGGAACGCGGCCATCTCCTGGGCGTTGCGAACCAGCAGGATGTTGCCAGCCAGTGCCGGGTGGTTCCAGGTCTTGCCCGTGATGGCTGGGAAGCGGGCCAGCTCCCGGAACTCGCCGGGGGTCGCCCCAACCAGCGCTAACTCGCCTTCCTCCGATAGCACCAGGAGCAAGTCCTGGTCGGACAGCAGAACGAGCTGGCCGTTGCCGTAGCGTCCACCTTTCCATTTGCGCTTGCCATCCTTCAGGTCGATGCACGAGAGTATGCTGTCGTCGAAGCCGAAGGCGTAGCCATCGTGAACGACGAAATCGTTGAAGTAGGGCTTGAGCCCTTTCGACGTCCAGCGCTCTTCGGCGGTCCATCCGCCGGAACTGTGCGTGACGGCGATGCGGCGCGTGCCGGTTCCCGATCCGGCGCTGATCAGGATGTCGCCATCCTCGGTCAGTCCCGGCTGCACGATGGGGAAGCCGCCCGGCCACCGGTACTCCCAGAGCAGCCTGCCGGTTGCTGGCGCGACGCTCGTGGCGCCGGTTCCGCTCAGCAGAAGGATCTGCGGGACTCCGTCGATCCTGAACATCTGTGGCGAGCTGTATCCAGTGCCGCCGGTCCGGCCTAACCAGCGCTTGTCGCCGCTGGCCAGGTCGTAGGCGACCAGCCGGCCCTCGGCGGCGACGATGAGCAAGTCGTCGACCACCAACGGCGAGCTTGAAAAGCCCCAGATTGGGACCGCCGCGCCGATGTCGGATGCCACTTTGCGGGACCATACCACTGCGCCGCTATCGGCGTCGAGCGCGTTCAGAATTCCGGTTGCGCCGAATGTGTACACGCGGCCGTCGCCGAGTGTCGGCGTTGCCCGCGGACCGGCGCCGCCATTCGACTCGAAGAACCGGGCCGCGTCGCCGTGTCTCCACACCGGCTTGCCGGTTTTTACGCTGTAACAGGCGACGACTTCCTCGTCACCGCGCTGCTCCTGGGTATAAAGGAAGTGGCCGCCGACCGCGAAGGATGACCAGCCCGGCCCAACCGGCCGCCGCCACAACTCGACCGGCGGCGACGCGGACCAGTCAGTTTCGATCCGCACGCCGGGTATGATGCCGTTGCGGCCGGGTCCGCGAAAGCCGGGCCACTCGGCTACGGTCTTCGCCGCTGGCGGAGGCGGCGGGAGCGCTGCCGGCGCGCCGCCGGGCTGGGCCAAGGCTGGCTCGCCGGAGGTTTTCGCCGCTGCCTGGGGCGGTGAAAGTACCGGCAACCTGTCGTTCGCGTGGGCCAGGAGCCGCTGCTCGGGAGTTTTCGTCCAACGCCACGCAAACTCCGCGTCGTGGTCTCCGGTGAGGCCCTCGGTCCGGACCGCCGTCCACACTCCGCACGCAAGCAGGATGGTCGCAACCATCGTTGCACGCCGAGCTCCGTCAGAGAGGCCACGGCTGGCCACCGCCCAGGCGACGAAGGCCAGGCACAGAACAGGGATGGCGTAGCCGAGTAACCAAAGCGGCCCCATCGACTCGTGGTTGAGGCGAAGTGTCGCGAACAGCGCCGCGATCATCAGGACGATGGCGCCCCAGCGCTCGGACAGGGCCGCCCGGCTGAAGAACGCCCACCACACGACGAAGGCCAACACGCAGGCGAGTCCGCCCAGCATCCCCAACTCGAAGCCCCTGAATCCGTGCACGACGAGTTTTAGGCCGAACCTGAGCAGCCACTGAAGCACTACGATGACCACGCCAGGCCACAGCCGGAGCGGTTTCCGAGGAGCCGGCTCGCCGGTTTTCACGATGGGCATATCATACTGATACGCTCCCAAACGGACCGTTTGTTCCTTTTTTCCGGCGGCAAAGCCGAATTCCCCCTGACTCTGCCGCAAGCCTGTCCTGCAGAGTCGTACTAAACTTGGAGAAACCGCGACGGCCGCGTCGAAAAGTCTATGAAGATCCTCGCGCTCACTGCCGGTGCCGCCCGAATGTACTGCGGCAGTTGCCTTCGCGACAATGCCCTGGCGGCGGAACTCAAGAGGCAGGGTCATGATGTGACCCTGGTGCCGCTCTATACGCCCACGCGCACGGACGAGCCGAACGTCAGCGAGCCGAAGGTGTTTCTAAACGGGATCAGCGTCTGCCTGGACCAGGAGGCGGCATTCTTCCGCCGGACGCACAAGCTGTTGGACCGCTTGTGGAATGCGCCCTGGATGCTGAAGCTGGCATCGCGAACTTCGATCCGGGTCGATCCGCATAGGCTGGGCGCGATGACGGTTTCCATGCTGCGCGGTGAGGAAGGTTATCAGCGCAAGGAAATTCGCCAGTTGACCGCCTGGCTGCGGAGCGAAGAACCGCCCGATATCGTGGCCCTGCCCAATTCTCTGCTGATCGGATTGGCGCGGCCGATCAGCGACGCGTTGCGGCGGCCGGTGTGCTGCACGTTGCAGGGCGAAGATCTCTTTCTCAGCCAGTTGAGCGAACCGTACCGGACGCAGGCGCTGGAGTTGATCCGCGCCAAGATTGTGGATGTGGACGGCTTTGCGCCGGTCAGCGAATTCTGTGCGGACTACTGGCAGCGCGCTTTGGGGATTCCCGGCCGCATGATGCGGGTGGTTCCGCTCGGAATCGATGCGGAGGGGTACGGCCCGCCAGCACGCGTTCCCGGCGCGCCATTCCGGGTAGGATTCTTCGCGCGGATCGCGCCGGAAAAGGGACTGCACGTGCTTGCCGAAAGCTATCTGCGGCTGCGGCGCGAGAGCGATTTCGACGGCTCGGCGCTGGAGGTAGCCGGATACCTGGCGCCGGAGCATCGAAGCTACCTGCACGGCATCGAACGGCAAATGAAGGCGGCGGGTCTGGCGCACGAATTCCAATATCGAGGCGAGCTGGACCGCGCGCGGAAGATCGAGTTCCTGCGCAGCCTCCATGTTTTGAGCGTTCCCAGCACCTATGCGGAGCCGAAGGGAATCTTCCTGCTGGAGGCGATGGCGAGTGGCGTGCCGGTGGTGCAGCCACGAGCGGGAGCGTTTCCCGAGATCCTGGAGAAGACGGGAGGCGGGGTCCTGGTGGAACCCGGCAGTACGGCGAGCCTGGCGGATGGCATCTACGGCTTATGGAAAGACCCCAAGCTGGCTGCGGAATTGGGGCGCCGGGGAGCGCAGGGCGTTCGCGCGCATTTCACCGCCTCGCAAATGGCGGCGCGTGCAATCGAAGCATACCAATCCATCGCCGGGTCGCGCGCGCATGCTTGAAATTTCGAAGGTAGGCAAACAGTATCCGGCGCCGCGCGGGGCGCTGACCGTGCTCGCGGGCGTGTCACTTTCGCTCGAGCGCGGCGAGGCGGCGGCCATCATGGGTCCATCGGGCTCGGGCAAGAGTACGTTGCTCTACATCGCCGGAGGGTTGGAACCGCCCAGCAGCGGCACGGTTGTGCTGGACGGCATCAATCCATACAGCGCTTCGGAAAAGGAACTGGCGGCATTTCGCAATCGGTCCATCGGATTTGTTTTCCAGGATCACTGCCTGCTGCCGCAGTGCTCGGTCCTCGAAAATGTGTTGGTGCCAACGTTAGTGGCGAAAGACCCAGCCGATTATCCGGCGCGCGCGCGGGAACTGCTTCGGCAGGTGGGACTGGAAGAAAGGCTGGACCACCGTCCGGCGGAGCTCTCGGGTGGCGAAAAGCAGCGCGTCGCGGTGGCGCGTGCACTCATCCGGCGGCCACGTCTGCTGCTCTGCGACGAGCCGACCGGTAACCTCGACGAAGCTTCGGCGGAAACGGTGGCGAGTCTCCTGCTGGAACTGCCGGAGCGGAACGAGACCATGCTGATCGTGGTAACTCACAACCCCGCGCTGGCGGCGCGATTTCCCAGGCGATACGAACTGCGTCATGCGAATCTACACCCTGCTGGCGCGTAGTCTGGCGTGGTACTGGCGGACGAACCTGGCCGTGCTGCTGGGCGTGGCTACGGCAACGGGCGTGCTCGGCGGCGCTGTCCTGGTGGGCGAATCGGTGCGCGCTTCCTTGCGCGACCTGGTGCTGGAGCGGCTCGGCAACACCGATTCCATCGTCACCGGCGCGGGCTTCTTCCGCGAGGAGCTCGCCCGCACGTTCCAGCCTGCCGCGCCGATCATCGTCATGGACGGAGTTGTGGAGCACGCGTCGAGCGGCAAACGGGCTACTGGCGTGCAAGTGTATGGCATTGACGAACGCTTCCGGAAGTTTCAGAACCAGTCCGTTGATGCGCCACGCGGGCGCGAGATTGCGCTCTCCACGGCACTGGCGCGAGAGCTGGGAGCCACGGCGGGGGACGAACTCCTGCTGCGCGTTGCGAAGCCTTCGGCGATTCCACTCGAGTCCTTGCATGGCCGCAAGGACGATACAGGCATCGCCATCCGGTTGACCGTCGCGCCGGCCGGCGGACACTCCCATGAGTTCTCGCTGCGGCCGCAGCAGGGTGACGTCCGCGCGGTGTACGTGCCATTGGCGCGCCTGCAACGCGATCTGAACCAACCGGGAAAGGTCAACACCATATTGGTGGGGCGATCTTCGAGCGCAGTCCCCCTGGGACAACGTCTGAAGCATCACTACAATTTGGCCGACGTGGGTCTGCGGCTGCGCACGCTCGAAAAACCCGGCTGCCTTTCGCTCGAAAGCTCGAGCGCGGAGATCGGCGACGCGGTAGCCGCGGCGGCTTACTCCGCCGCCCGATCGCTTGGATTGAGCGCGCAACCGGTTCTGACCTATCTGGCTAATTCCATCCGCGTCGGCAAGCGCGAGATTCCCTTTTCGGTGGTGACCGCGCTCGATTCGCCCCTCGCTCCCGCGGGCGAAGAGGGAATCACGCTGAACGATTGGGCGGCTCGCGACCTGGCAGCGAAAGTCGGCGATCCGGCGACCCTCGAATATTACGTCTGGCGCTCCGACGCGCGCCTGCACACCGAGACGGCGCAATTCCGCGTGGAGCGGATCGTGCCACTGACCGGAGATGCGGACGACGCCGACTTCGCTCCCGACTATCCCGGCATCACCGAGTCCAGAAGCCTCCGCGATTGGGATCCGCCGTTCCCGCTCGACATGTCGCGCATACGGCCGGCCGACGAGCAATATTGGGATCGATACCGCACCGCGCCGAAAGCCTTCGTGCGCCTCGCGCGAGGGCGCGCACTTTGGGGGACGCGCTTCGGCAGCCTGACCTCGATTCGCATCTTTCCGCCATCGGCTGCCTTTGACGAGGCGCTGCGCACCGCGCTCGACCCGGCGCTGGCCGGCCTTGCGGCGATCCCGGTGAGGGCGCAGAGCCTGGAGGCGGCGCAGGGCTCGACGGACTTTGGCGAGTACTTCATTTACTTCAGCTTCTTCCTGATGGTATCGGCGCTGCTGCTGACGGGATTGCTCTTCCGGCTCGGCATCGAACAACGTGCGCGCGAAATCGGCGTGCTGCGCGCTCTCGGGTTTTCGGTATCGAAGATACGCGTCATGTTCTTGCTCGAAGGCGCAGTGTTGGCGGCGGCTGGCGCGGCGATGGGCGTTGGCGCGGCACTCGGATACGGCGCACTGATCCTGCTGGGGCTGCGCTCCTGGTGGTTTGACGCGGTAGGGACGCGGCTACTCTCGCTGCACGCCTCCGTCCCGTCGCTGGCCGTGGGAACCGCTGCCGGGCTGATCGCGGGGCTCGGTTCGGTCGCGTGGACGCTGCGCGGGATGCAGCCGGTTACGCCGCGGGGGTTGCTGGCGGGTGAGCGGAAGAGCGTGCGGCTGCGGTGGCGTTGGATGGCCGGCGCGGCCGCCGTCGCTCTCGCCGCGGCGCTGGTGGGCGCGGCGCTCTCCGGCAAATTGGACCAGGCTGCCGGCTTCTTTGGCGCGGGCACGCTGTTGCTCATCGCGGCACTGCTGTTCCAATCGGTGTGGCTCCACGCGCGCGGATTGCGCACGATCGGCGGGTTGTTCGCGTTGGGCTTGCGCAGTGTTCAATACCGGCCCGGCCGCAGCGTCCTGTCGATTGCCCTAATCGCCTCGGGGACTTTTGTGATTGCTTCGCTCGATTCGTTTCGGCGCGACGCTTCGCCGGCCGGCGCGGGCGGGTTCGCGCTGCTCGCCGATGCCGCGCTGCCACTGATTCACGATCCGAACACGGAAGCGGGGCGCGCGGCGCTGAATATTCCGCCGCTCGAAGGCGTCCGTTTCGTTCCTTTCCGCGTGCGTCCGGGGGACGACGCCAGTTGCCTGAATCTCTACCAGTCGCGCAACCCGCGTATTATGGCGCCGCGTGCAGCCTTTCTGCGCAGTGCGCGCTTCGCCTTCCAGGGCGCGGCGGGACGATCGGCGAATCCGTGGCTGCTGCTGGAATCGCCGCTGGAAGGAGGCGCCGTTCCGGCCATCGCCGACGCCAATTCGCTTGACTACGCGCTGCACCGGAAGTTGGGTGAGGAATTTGAACTGGGCGGCGTGCGGTACCGGGTGGTGGCGGCGCTCCAGGATAGCGTGTTTCAAGGCGAACTCATCATTTCGGAAGCGAACTTCCTGCGGCTGTTTCCCGACGCGCAGGGTTACCGGTTCTTCCTGCTGAACACTCCGCCGGGGAAAGCCGCCGAGGTCGCGCGCACGCTGGAGGCCGCGCTGTCGGATTATGGATTCGACGTGCAGCCCACCGCCGCGGTGCTCGAGAGTTTCCACAGAGTGGAGAACACGTATCTTTCGACGTTCCGCGCGCTGGGCGGTCTGGGGCTGGTGCTGGGCACGGTTGGGTTGGCGGCGCTGCTGATGCGGAACGTGCTCGAACGGAGAAGAGAGCTGGCGCTGCTGCGCGCGGTCGGCTACCGGCGGCGGCATTTGTTCGAGATTGTGCTGGCGGAGGACGCATTCCTGCTATTGATGGGATTGGCGACTGGCGCGGTCTGCGCCGCGCTCGCCGCGGCGCCGGCGGTTGCCGCGCGCGGCGGTCATGTGCCGGTGGCCTCGCTGGGCGCGTTGCTGCTCCTGGTGGCACTCACTGGAATCGCGTCGTCAGCCATTGCCACCGCGGTGGCTCTGCGCTCGGGATTACTGGACGCGCTGCGGTCGGAGTAACGCCGCTTTTCTTAAGCCCGGAGGGCGAAAGATAGTAGCCCACGGCGCAAACCGTGGGTCCGACGTCGAGCGAAGCCCCGGAACGGGGTGCAAGAATCCCCTCAGCCAGAAGGCCTTCCGCCCCGTTCCGGGGCTTTCCAGAGATTTCCAAGGCTCACGCCTTGGGCTATTGTCTTGCGCCCTCCGGGCTCGCCCGGTCGACGCCCAGTTCGCGCGTATAGTATCGGAGCCGCGACCATAGGGAGCGGTCACTCCTCGAACACCGCTGCCGAAGTGAGGGGCTCCAATTCCGAAGTCTCGGCGGCTATTCGCTGTGCCATCGACGAGCAGGCGAATCGAATGGCGGTGTTTGAGAATGCGACCTGACCGCTCCCTTTGGTCGCGGCTCCGTTAGCCGTGCTTTATTGCCCGAAGCAGTATAGCCGCCCGTCCTGCGCGCCGATCACCACGCGGCCGGCGGCTATCGCCGGGGAAGCCGAAAGCGGCGCGCCGGCTTCGAAATCCCAGAGTTTCTTTCCGGTGGCGAGATCCAGCACGTAGAAGTGGCCATCGTTGGAGCCGATGTATACGCGGCCATCGGCGATGGCGGGCGAGGAATCGACGCGGGCCTTGGTGGCGAACGTCCAAATGGCTTTGCCCGTGGTCGCGTTCAGGCAATGCACCAGCTTGTCCCGGCCGCCCAGAACGATGCGGTCGCTGGCCGCGGCCGCCGACGAGTAGAACGGGAATTGGGCGGCTTGCCGCAGGTACCGCCAGAGAATGCGCTTCTGCCGCAGGCTGGCGCCGGCCACCTCATTATTGAAATTGCCGAACCAGGCCCAGTCGCCGATGATCGCCGGAGAAGCGCCGGACGGACCGCCGGCGGGGAATCGCACCACTTCCCGTCCGTCCACCAGGCGGATCCCGTGGAAGACTTCATCGCAGCCGGTGACATACGCGACGCCACCCTCGATCGCCGGCGTCCCATGCACGTAGCTGGCGGTAGTGAGCTTCCAGATGAGCTTGCCTTCCCGCCGCGAGAGGCAGTAGAGATTGGCGTCGTAGGAACCAATCAGCAGCCGGTCGCCCGCGATCACCGGCGACGAGCGGATTTCCCCTTCGGTCTTGAATGTCCAAATCGCCTTTCCATTGGCCGCATTCACCGCGTGCAGGACGCCGCCGAGATCGCCGATATAGACGATTCCGTCGTGCACCGCCGGCGAAGATTCGCCGATGGAATCGGTGGCGCGATACTTCCAGCGCAGCTTCCCGTTTTCGAGGTCGATCGCCAGCAGGTCTTTCGATTGCGACCCGACGTAGACCGTTCCTCCCGAAATCGCGGCGGAAGATTCGATCGAGTCGCCGGCGTCATAGGTCCACAACAGCTTCAGATTCGCCGGAACCGAACTGGTGGCGATGCCCGTCAGTTGCGGGTTTCCGCGGAACTGCGGCCAGTCATCCGCCGCGCTTAGAAGACCCGCGACGAAGAACAAGAGCAACGGGCAAGCTAAAACATGCCCTACTGATGAAGGGCCGCTTGGTAGGGCATGCTTTAGCGCCTGCGAAAAAACACCGAAAGCATCATAGCCACGGATGAACACAGATGAACACAGATTGAAAAGAATTGGTTTATCCGTGTTCATCGGTGTTCATCCGTGGCCCAAAATGTCTTTTCGGACTTCTTCAGCAGGCTCTTTACCTTGCCATTCATGAAACGATGCTCACGGCTTCCGGGCGATCGCGAAGAGATGGTCCCGGTTCGTCACATACAAGGTTCCATTGGCGGGAACTGGCGTCGAGTAGACGTTGCTTCCCATGCCGTTCGTGGCGATCGGTTTCTCCTGTTTGCCCGCTTCCATCACCAGCACATCGCCGTCTTCGTCGCCCAAGTACACTTTCCCATCGATCACCATGGGCGAGCCCCACACGGCGGAGAGCGTGTCGTGAGTCCAGTACGGTTGGCCGGTGTTCACGTCCAAGCAGTGGAGATAGCCGGTGAAATCGGCATAGAACAGCAGGCCGTTCACAATGGCGCCAGTCGAAATGGAGCGCTTGATTTTGTCGTACTGCCAGAGCCGGCCACTAGTGGTGATGTCGCCGCGTTTGGTGGCGTCGATGGCATAGAGGTGGCCTGGGCCCTGGCCGCTCTCGGGGTCCTGGCCGTTGGCGATGAACACTCTGTCCTGCCAGATCACGGGTGTGGAGACGACCTCGTTACGCGTCTTCGGCCAGAGGGAATCCTTCGGGTTGGTGTCGAACTCCCACAGCTTCTTGCCGGTCAGCGCTTCATAACCGCGCACCCAGCCATCCCCTTCGCCAATCACTGCCTGCACCACGCCGGCGATCGAACCCACAGCGGGGGAGGACCACTGGCCGTCCAGGATTCGGTCACCCACCTCATTCACCTGCCAGACCAGCTTGCCGGTTTCCCGATCGACCGCGATCATCGACGGCGCTTTCGGCGCCGGCACGCGCTGCCCACTCTCATCGCGGCCGTTGGACGTGGCGGCGACAATCAGGTTGCCGTACGGCGCGGGTGACGACGCGGCCTTTTCGCGCGGCGACACGCCGAGTTCCTTGATCATGTCGAACTTCCAGATCACGCGCGCGTTCCCTTTGCCGTCGCCGCGCACGTCCAGGCATACTAGCTCGCAACGGTTGTTCACGTAGTACAAGCGGTCGCCTTCCACCAGCGGCGCGGAGCAGACGCCGGTCTCCGGCCAGTCCTTGGTGGAATCCGCCAGCCTCTGGTTGGTGTGCTGCCAGAGAAACCGGCCGTCCGATTCGCGAAAACACATCAGCACGCCGCGGTCGCCCGCCTCCTGCGGATTGAGCGCCAGTGAGTTGTTGGTGCCGACGTACACCTGCCCGCCGGCCACCACGGGATTGCCATAAGTCTGCGAACCGAGTTTCGCCACCCACTTCACGTTCTGGTTGGTTTGGATGTCCCAGGAGGTGGGGATGTCGTGCATAGGAGACACCATGTTGCGGTCCGCTGTACCGCCCCACATCGGCCAATCGCCGCTGGAATCCGATCCGAGCAGCAGGCAGCCGGAGACCGTGAGGCACAAGAGAACCGCGCGCTTCACTGGCCGCCTTCCTGGTTTCGAATGGCGAACAAGTGCGTGGCCCCGCGAACGATCAGCGTGTCGTCCGCCCAGGCAGGAGTGGCCAGAATCGGCTCGCCAATCGGATTCTTCGCAACAAACTCATATTGCGGCCCGGCTTTGACGACGAAGACGTCCCCATCCTCGCTGGCTAGATACAGGTTCCCTGCTGCCGCCACCGGTGACGCGACAAACGAATCTCCTTCGATCCGTTGTTGGTATAAACGGTTTCCGGTCTTGGCATCGTAGGCCGTCAATATGCCGTTGTTGCCTAACGCGTAAAGCTGATCGCCGTATAGAATAGGCGAGGGCAGATAGGTGCCGCCGCGCTGCTTGCTCCACGCGATGGCATCGCTCGAGTCCTTGCCGGCGGCGAGGGTGAGGTTGCCAGTGGATCCGATGCGGATCGCGTAGATCGGCTGGACTGGCGGATAGCCCGCGGTCACGAAGATCAGGCCTTGGCCCGTGACGGGGGTAGTGCAAGCGATTTCGGAATTGGGACCCAGCGTCCACAGCTCTTTGCCGGTATCCGCGTCGTAGCCGCGAATCGCTTTGGAACCATTGGTAACCACCTCCGAGCGGTCTTTGCCTGTGACGACGGTTGGCGTACCCCAGGTCGAAACCTCCGCCCGCGCCGTCCGCCAAAGCTCCTTACCGTCCTTCAAGTCGAACGCGGCGATGAACGAGTCTTTCTGGCGGTCGCACAGCACAATCACGGAATTCTTGTAGATCACCGGCGAGCTGGCCGCTCCCCATTCCGAATCGGGGTCGAAAAACCACCCTGCATTCTGAAGCCCCAAGTCTTTCTGCCAGAGCAGCTTACCGTCGGTCGAATAGGCATACAGCCCTTCCGAACCGAAATAGGCGACCACCACGCTGCCGTTGGTCGCGGGAGACGGCGAAGCCTGCGACGATTTTGGATGCCGCTTGGTCTTCGGCACTCCTTCGTGCGCAGTCTGCTGCCACAGCAGCTTCCCGGTGAGCTTGTCCAGCGCCATCACTTTCCACTGATGCCGGCTGGTGTCGTTTACCGAATCGGTATCGCCATAGAGGCCGGTGCGGAACTTCTGCGTGGAGTCGCTCGAGATCGCCGTGGTAACGTACACGCGGTCGCCCCAGACGATCGGCGACGACACCGCCAGGCCGGGGATCTCCGCCTTCCAGACGACATTGGTTCCTTTCGTCGCGTCCCACCGGACAGGCGGCTTGGCGCCAGAGCCAACGCCCGAAGCCGATGGCCCACGGAACTGCGGCCAATCCGCCGCCGAGGCAAGGCTGGCCGCGGCCATTGCGCCGAGGGCGATCGAGCGCCAGGATATGCGCGCGTGCCGGTTCATTGGGTCACCGCCTTTTTGAAATGGTAGCTGGCGCCGCCCTGCTTCAACACGAAGCTCGAAGCGGATTCGAATTCCACTTCCACCTGCGCCGGCGCGAATTCGAACCGCGTTGCGCTCTTGGGCTTCAGCGCGAACTCGGGTTGGCCGGTGCCCTGAAAGTACAGCGTGCCTTCTTTCACGAATGCCTTGATATCGAGCGGAAGCTGGTCCGATTTGTAAGTGCCCGTATACGTCTCGATGGTCTTCGCGTCCACCACGAACGCCGGCGCGGGTTCGTGGGCGCCCGCTTTTTTCAAGAGCGCGGCGACGTCGGTTTGCTTCTCGCCGAGCGCCGCTTCATAGGTCCTGTCCAGCGTCGTCTGGCTCGGCTTGCCGGCTTCCAGAACGGCCTCCACCAGTCCGGCATTCCCGGTTCCCGCCACCGACGTCAGAACCCGGTCGGGATTCGCCGTTCCTTTGCGGATCAGAATCGTCGCCACGCCATAGTGCTTGCGCATGAGGACGAAATCGAGCACCGACGCATGGTAGAAACTGTCGCGAACGTCCGGATTGGCGCCTTTGTCCAGGAGAAAACGGACCACTTCTTCGCGGCCGTTCATAGCCGCCAGATAGAGCGGCGTTTGGCCGTACGCCGTCTTCGTCTCCAGCGCCGCACCCTTCCCGATCAGTGCCTGGACGGCGGCCAGGTCGCCTACGCGCGAGGCTTCAAGCAAGTCCTCGTTCACATCCCCGGCATGCAAGCCAAGGGTTGCCGTGAAAACCAGTATTGCGATTCTGTGCATGCTGCTCACCGCTTGATGTCGTAACTGTAGAGCCTACCCTGGTCCCGCAGATAGAGTTGGCCGTTGGCAATGGCGGGCGGGGTCCAGGTATTGAAGCCTCCGTGCGGAATCTCGAATCGCGAGACCTCCTTGTAAGCGGTGGGTGTGGGATCGATCAGTCCCATCACGCCGTCCTCGCTCAAGCAATAAAGGCGCTTGTCCGCATAGATGCAATTGCCCTTGCCCACGCTGCGGTCCCGCCACGCAACCTTGCCGGTTTTGAATTCCATGGCGGTGAGGATTTCGCTCGAAAATCCGTAAAGATAATCGCCCACCAGCACTGAGGTGGTGTAGTGGTTGCGCATGTCGCGATTGAAATAGATCTCGGCGGTCTTGCCGTCCGGCGTAGGCTTCAGCAGTACGCATCCCACGCCGTAATCGGTCGAATAAAACACGTATCCATCCTGAACAATTGGCGTGGCGATGTTGGCGACCATGTTGGCGACTCGGACGTATCGCCAGAGCAGCGCGCCATCCTTCGAGTCCAGCCCGATGGCGGCCCTGGCGGTAAGTAGCGCCAAAGCGTGCGTGCCGCCGATATCAAGCGCAATCGCCGAAGAATAGCTGGCCCCTTCGGTCTGCGATTTCCAGATGACCTCGCCCGTGCTCTTGTCGAGCGCCACCACCCCGGCCGCCGGCCCGCCCGGTTCGACGATGAGGCGGCCGCCATCCACCAGCGGCGATTCGCTATACGCCCAGTTCGGCCTGCGGCCGCCGAAGCGCTCGACGAAGTTCAGCCCCCAAACGGGTTTGCCTCTCGACGTTTCGAGACACACCAGCGTGCCATCGGCGGATAATGCGTATAACCGCGCGCCGTCAACCGTTGGCGTACTCCGCGGACCATGCCCGTGCTGTTCTTCATAGGCCTTGCCAGCCGGCGTTTTCCATAGCTGCTTGCCGCTGTGAACGTCGTAGGCCATTACGAACTCCTGCCCGCCCTGCTGGCCCTGTATATAGAGACGCTCACCCATGATGGCCGGCCCGGAGAAACCTTCCCCCAGATCCTCCGCCTTCCAAAGCAGGCGCGGCCCGCCTTTCGGCCACGAGTCCAGCAGGCCCGTCTCAGCCGACTTTCCATCGCGATTCACGCCGCGCCACTGCGGCCAATCGGCCGCCGGCGCCGCAAAGCAGAAAACCAGCAAAAACAGACCGGAAAACCTGGACATGTCGAGAGGTTAACGAATTGCCCCACGTTCCGCAACACGCGTGCCGTGGGGCAGGCCGCGGGGCAGGCGCTTTCGCCTCCCAACTCGAGTTTCTACATCTTCGTAAAGGCCCGGTAACGCCGGCGGTCTTGCCGCCGGTGTTCTGCATTTCGCACGCACGCGGGAAAAACACCGGCGGCAAGACCGCCGGCGTTACCGAAAACATAGATGCTCAGTCGGCAGGACGTATCCTGCCCCACACTACACTAGACGCCAGTTACACGATGGGTGGGGGTGGGCCGGGCAGGACGGAAGCACTCGATGTGGCGCACCAGCGCTTGCACGGCAGCGGCTTCCATACTCGCCGCCAGAGCGTTTTCCCAGGCTGCGCGAAGCGCTTCGGGCGGCGCTTCGGCGCGCAGGTTGACCAGCAACTCTCCGCGCGTGAGCGTACGTTCCAGAGTGCGCGGCAATTCGGGATCGAGCGCCGTACTCACCAGATTCAACACGCCAGGGCGCGACGCGGCGTCATCCGGAGCGAGCGTCATCTTGAGATGAGCGATCTCGCACCACCCGGCGGAGAGGCTGCCGCGAATGCGGCGTGCCAAATCCACCAGCAGCAGGTTCCCATCGAACGGGGTGCCGGCGGTCACTCTGACGGCGCCATTCAGCCACCCAAGCCGCGACTCGCCCTCCGCGTAGATGTCATAATCCACTTCGGGCGGCGCCGGCGAGCCGGGATCGGCGGATAGCGCGGCGAACCAACCGTCGAGCCAGGTCGCCTCCCGCGCACTCATCCGCAGCACACGTGCTTTGGGATAGCGTTCCCGCAGTGCCCGTTCGAGGGCGTCCAGACGCTCGGTTTCGAACAGGTCGCACTTATTGATGGCGATGATATCGGCTTCTTCCAACTGCTTGCGATAAATATACTGGACCATCGGCGAGAATGACTTGTCAGACTCAAGTCCGAGCACGCGCAGCACGCGCAGGGGATCGACCAGAACGCTCAGCGGTCCCACCCGATAGGCTTCGCCGTACATCCGTTGCAGTGGATAAAGGACGGTGGCGCGCAGGTCGGTGCAGCTTCCCACCGGCTCGGCCAGGAAAACGTCCGGTGCGGCCTCGCGAGTCAGGCGTTCCGCGGCTTCGGTGAGCGAATCGAACCGGCAGCAGAAGCATCCGCCGGTGATCTCCTCCACCGGATAGGCCTGGCTGCGCAACACGGCGGTGTCCACCAGCCCGTAACTCTGGTCGTTGGCGATCAGGCCCACGCGTCGCCCCCGGTTTGCAAGACGGCGGGCCAGTTGCAGCATGGCGGCGGTTTTTCCAGCGCCCAGAAACCCGCCCACGATGAGAAAGTCAGCCTTCACATTCGCCATCGCACTCTTCCCGCCGGTTGCGAATAGCCAGGTCCACCGCCGCATCCAGAATTGCCATGTAGGCGTGGACATCGACGGCGTCCGCCTGCTCCCTTCCGCGGACGCGGTAGAGCCAGCCGCGTTCATAGGAATCGGAATCGATGAGCGTGATGTCGGCGGAAATCCCGTCCCCGGAATCCAGGAACTCGCCGGCGACCACGGAATGAATCGCGGTCAGCGACTTGAGGCCCTCCACCCAACCGATGTCCTGACCCACGGCGACGGCCGCTCCGGCGGCAACGCGGAACTCGTATTCCACCAGATCGCCCAACAGCCAGGCCGCAAACTTGGTGAAGCCAACGCGCCAAACGCCCGCGGACTCCTCGTCCAGCCAGTAATGGGCGGCTGTGTAGCGGCGTTCAACCGGCAACTCGGTCACAAATCGCGACCGCCGATACGAAATGCTGTCGTCCATGATGCCGGCAAGACCTATGCTATTATCCCGTAGTTCCTGCCGGGATTTGATCTCGATGCTTCACCTGCTGGAATCGCCGCCGCGCGCGGAAGACAACCTGGCTCTCGACAACGCTTGGTTCCAAAGTTTGGAGGCTGGGGCCGGCGCGGATGCGCTGCACCTGTGGGAGAGCCCGGTTCCGGTGGTCGTGCTGGGGCGCTCGAACACGCTACTCGAGGTCAAGAGCGAAGCCTGCGCGGCGGACGGAGTCGCTATTCTGCGGCGCGAGTCCGGAGGCGGCGCCGTTTTGCTGGGGCCCGGGTGCATCTGCTATTCGTTGCTGCTTTCCTTCGACCGGCATCCCACGCTCCGCGATGTCCGGTTGAGCTACAGCCGAATACTCGGGCGCCTCATCGATGCGTTGGCGGTGCCGGGCCTGTCCATTCGGGGTCTCTCGGATCTGGCCCTGGTGGAACGTAAGGTCTCCGGAAACGCCCAGCGCCGGGGGGCGCGCGCGCTGCTCCATCACGGTACTTTGCTCCATGCATTCGATGCCAGCCTGGTGGGAAAGTACCTGCTGGAACCATGCCGCCAGCCGGGTTACCGTTCTGGCCGCCAGCACGCGGATTTTCTGGGCAATCTTCCTTTATCGGCGGCGGAGACCGGGGCGCGTTTGCAGAAACTGTTGTTATTTTCGACAAAAGGTCCCGAAATACTGTAAAATGTTAGTCGGATGCTCACGCGGCGTGGTTGGATCATTGGTGCCGGCTCATTGGGGGTTTCCGCGCTCCTGCCGGCGGCGCGAGGGATGGACTGGCCGCAGTTCCGCGGGGCGGACCGCAGTAATGTCTCTAGGGAAATAGGACTATTTCGGAAATGGCCAGCGGCCGGACCGAAGCGCCTGTGGTCGGTCCCAGTGGAACAAGGGTACGCCGGCGCGGCGATCGTCGGGGGCCGCGTCTATCACCACGATTACGATGTGAAGAAATCGGAGTGGATCGCGAACTGCCGCTCGCTGGCCGATGGCAAGCAGATCTGGCAGTTCCGCGAAGCGCGCGAGATCCGCGCCAACCACGCGATTACGCGCACCGTGCCGGCGGTGGACGGCAGGTTCGTGATTTCGCTCGATCCGAAGGCCGTGCTGCATTGCCTGGACGCGAAGACCGGCAAGCAAATCTGGCGCAAAAGCCTGGTCGAGGAATACAAGGCCACCATCCCGTCCTGGTACAACGGCCAAAACCCGCTGCAGGAGCCGGATCGGGTGATTATTGCGACGGGCGGCGCGGCCATAATGGTTGCGCTCGATAAGGCCACCGGCAAGGAGATCTGGCGCACGCCCAATCCGGGGCAGTTGATGATGTCGCACGCTTCGGTGATGCCGGCCGTGCTGGGCGGAGTCAGGCAATATCTCTATGGCACGCTGGCCGGGCCACTGGGCGTTTCGGCGAAGGACGGCAAGCTGCTGTGGGCGTTCCCGCGCAAGTTCAACGTGGCCGTGGCGCCTTCTCCGGTAGCCGTGAGCGACGACTTAGTCTTCATGACCGCCAGTTACGATTCGGGCAGTGTGATGGTTCGGGTGCGGCGCGCCGGAGACACTTTCAAAGCCGAGAGCGTCTTCGACATGCAGCATAACGAGTGGAACTCCGAAGTGCACACGCCCATCGTTTACAAGGGCCACCTGTTCGCGGTCGGAAAGAAGAAGCGCGGCCTGTTCACCTGCCTGAGCTTCGACGGCAAGGAAGTGTGGACCAGCGAAGGGAAAGCGTCATTCGGCCTGGGCGGCTTTCTGCTGGCGGATGGCATGTTCTTCGTCATGGATGGCGACACGGGCAAGCTGCGTCTGATTGAGGCCAGCACCAGCGGATACAACGAGCTTGCGAGCGCTCCGGTTCTGAACGGGGAGGAAGTCTGGGCGCCGATGGCATTGTCGGACGGCAAGCTGGTGGTGCGGGATTTGAACCAGATGATCTGCCTTGACGTAAGAGGGTGACGGAGGAGAGGAAATCGCGCCATGCAATACCGGCACGTTCAGCTCATTGGCGGCAAGGGCACGGCTCCCGATCGGTTCGCCGCTACGCTGCGCGGCATCGCTGTTGACGCGCACGGGCAACTCTATGCCGCGGGCGATTCCGAGATCAAGGTCTTCGATGCGGCCGGCCGCCTGAAGAAGCGATGGCGAACCACCAGGCCGGTGCTCTCTGCCGCGGTGGCCGGCGATGGCGCGGTTTACGCCGGGCAGCTCCGGCAGATTGAGATTTTCGACGGCGACGGGAAGCTCGTCAACACCTGGCGCGACGAAAGATTGTTGGGGCGCGTGACGGCGATCGGCTTCACCAAGGACGGCGTGCTGGCCGGAGACGCCGCGGACCGCGCGATCCGGCGCTTCGACCGCAGCGGGAAATTCGTCAACAATATAGGCAAAGATAACCGGGTGAACGGCCTGCTGATCCCGAACGGCGTGGTGGATTTCGCCGTCGACGAGCACGACACGATCTACGCAGCCAACCCGGGCAAGCATCGCGTCGAGCGATACTCGCCGGGCGGCGAACTGCTCGGCCACATAGGGCGCTTCGACGGCGTCGATCCGGCGGGATTCACCGGCTGCTGCAATCCGACCAACGTGGCCGTCCGCAAAGGCGTCTTCACCACGGAGAAGGCCGGCCCGCGCGTCAAGGCCTACGATTTTGCGGGGAACCTGATAGCGGTGATCGCCGCGGACGTGTTCGATGCCAACTGCAAGAACATGAGCATCGCGGCGGATGCGCGCGGGCGCGTCTATGTCGCCGACACGGTGAAGCTGGCGATTTTTGTTTTTGAACCGGTGAATGTATGAGCGAAGACCTGAGCAGACGGGACCTGTTCTCCAAGGTGGCGCGTGGGACCGTGCTGGCGGCGCTGGCCGGCGGCGCTGGCTTCCTGGTCAAGAAGGCCAACGGTCAGGTGGTGTGGCAGGTGAATGCGGCGCGCTGCATCAACAGCCGGCTGGGCGAGGTCGGCGTGGAGGCGTGCAATCTCTGTACCACGGAATGCGTGGTGGCGCTGTCGGCGGTGCGCGCGGTCAATGAGTATTCCAAGTGCGGCCGCTGCAACATCTGCCCGGCATATTTCAACATCACCAGCGCGGTGAACGAACAAGGGCAGCCGAGCGAGAAGCTGTGCCCGCGCGATGCGATCGCGCGCAAACCGATTGGCAAAGCCGACCCCGAGGACCCGGCCAACAACTTCTACGAGTACATCATCGACGAAGAGAAGTGCGACGGCTGCGGCAAGTGCGTGATGCAATGCAAGGACCCGCTGGGCCTGGGCTCGATCACGCTGCGGGTCCGCTACGACAAGTGTGTGAATTGCAACTCGTGCACCATCTCGAGGGCGTGTCCCCAGCACGCGCTGGTGCAACTGCCGGTCGAAGAGGCCCTGCAACAGTCGGTGCTCAAGCGAACGGGATAGCATGAGCGAAAGATTCGCCGCCATCGAGAAACCAGCCCTGACTCCGGTCAGAGGTAGGACGGACGATCGGTTTTTGTCGTCTGTCGCGCCCCGGCAGGCGTCGCGCCGCCTGACAGACGACAAAAACCGATCGTCTGTCCTACCTCGCCTCCTGCTCGCCCTCGCGCTCTTTGCCGTGCCAAGCGCCCCGGCCCAGTCCATCGATTACCAGCGTCCCGTCGAAACGGCTCCGCAAGCCGACACCATTGGCGGCGGCTACCAAACGCCCGCGGTGCAAAAGCCGAGACCGAGGGACTACTGGCTGCAGGTGCTGGACGTGGTGGCGCTGGCCGCCATGATGGGTATCTCGGTTTGGCTGGTGGTGAAGCGGCGCAGCCGAAGGTGGCTGGTGGCGATCGCCATCGGCTGCCTCGGGTATTTCGGTTTCTACCGGGAGGGCTGTATCTGCCCCATCGGCTCGCTACAGAACGTGGTGGTGGCCATCGTCGACCCCAAGTATTCCATCCCGATCGTGGTGACGGCGACCTTCGTTTTGCCGCTGGTGGTGGCGCTGTTCTTTGGCCGCGCCTTTTGCGGCGGCGTTTGCGCGCTGGGCGCGATTCAGGAGTTGGTGGTGTTGATGCCGGTCCAGGTGCCGCGGCGGCTCGACCGGGCGCTGGGCCTGCTGAAGTATGTGTACCTGGCGACGGTGATTCTGTTCGCAGTGAGGCCCGCGCTGGGGCGAGATTTTCTTATTTGCCGCTTCGATCCGTTTGTCGGTTTTTTTCGGCGAACGGGTACGCCGCACATGCTCCTGCTCGGCGGAGCGTTTCTGGTGCTGGGCATGTTCGTCGGGCGGCCCTATTGCCGCTACTTGTGCCCATATGGCGGGCTGCTGGCGTGGTGCGCCCGGCTGGCGCGCCGCGGTGTGACGATCACGCCGGATCGTGAGCTCGATTGCGGTCTTTGCGCCGGGGCCTGCCCGTACGGCGCCATCGAGAGTATGCGGGCCGTCGGCCGGAATTGCCTTTACTGCGCACGATGCTATTCCTCGTGCCCGAACGATGGCGAACTGGCGCGCTCCAAAGCGTTGGTGCAACTGTCGGGAGCCGCGCCATCATGACTGGCGGCAGGCATCGATCATTGGCGCGCATGGGGAGCTGGATCGCCGGCGCGGTGGTTGCGTTGTCGGTGGCGATTTTGCTCGCGGACTACGTGGCGGCGAGCACACGGGCGCCGCGTGACAACCAGCTCATCAAGGATCTACAGCAACAAACCAAAGCCGATGCGTCATTCGCGCCCAAGCTGGCTGCCGAGCAGAAAAGAGTCACGGCTGCGCGGCGGGCGCGGAAGAGCAGGGACAATGCGGTCGCGTGGGGATTGATCGCGGCGGCGAGCGCGTTTCTCGCGTTTGCCAAGAACTTGGTGCGGCAAGAGAGACCGATGGCACCGCCAGCGAATAGCGGGCGCAGCAATGGCAGCATCGGCGCGACCAGGGGGTCGCGCGCGGACGGGGGCGTCCGCCCCACGTTGGATCTCAGCTTCGTCGACCGGGCGGTGTCCGAGCTCGGCCGCGGCAGAGAGTCGGCTATTCCGCTGCTGCAAGCGATTCAGACTCATTACCGATACCTGCCGGACGAGGCTCTGCGCCGCCTGTGCGAGTTGACCGACATCACGCCCGCCGAGGTCGCCGGCACGTCGTCGTTCTATGCCCGGTTCCGCCGCTCGCCGGTGGGCGAGCACATCGTTCGCGTCTGCCATGGGACGGCTTGCCATGTTTCCGGAGCGCGGCAGATCACCGAGGAGCTGCGCCGCTACCTGGCGATCCCCGACGGCGAAGATACCGACGCCGCGCGCCAGTTCACGGTCGACGAGGTAGCCTGCCTGGGTTGCTGCAGCCTGGCGCCGGTGCTCATGGTGGATGGCCACACCGCCGGCAAACTGACCCCCGCCACCGCGTGCGACGCGCTGAAGCTCGCCGAACGGAGAGAGCGGACGGCATGAAGCGCGGCGCAGTCGAGATTCGGGTCGGACTCGGTTCCTGCGGCGTAGCCAGCGGCGCCGAGCCGGTGCGCGATGCGCTCGAGCGCGCCGCGAAGCAGGCGGGCGCCAACGGCATTATCAAAACGGTGGGCTGCAACGGAATGTGCCATCGTGAGCCGCTGGTGGAAGTGGTGGAAGCGGATGGCGCCGTTGCACTGTATGGCAATGTGACCGCGGAGACCGCCCGCGAGATCGCCCGCAGGCACATTCGCCCCAACCGCATCGCGACCCGCGTGCGATGGAAGATAGAAGAGCTGAAGGGTTGGCAGGCGGGGTACCCTCTGGGTCCGCCTGCCCCACCGGACGCGTACCTGGCCAAGCAGAAGCGGATCGTGCTCGAAAACTGCGGCAGCATCGACCCGCTGAACATTGACGACTACCTCGCGCGTGACGGCTACCGCGCTCTCGCCATGTGCCTGGGAGCACAGGGGCCAATCGGCGACCACCGCTCCCTAGCGGTCGCGGCTCCGATGCGCTTTCCGAGCCGCGACGGGGCGCCCTCTGGGCCGCGAGTGAGCATGGGCCTGCGGCCCTCCCAAACGGATGAAACCGAGCGCCGTGGCGCGGCTTGCCCGTGGACGATCCGGGGCTGGCAAGCCTGCGGAGCCGAGAGTCATCTCGGCTTTTCTTCCCGCCGCGGGGCCGCGATTTTCGACGGAGCGGTCGGTACATCCACTGCGGAACGAGCTCTCTCTCCCGACGACGTCATCGCCGCGATCTCCGATTCCGGCCTGCGCGGGCGCGGCGGCGCGGGCTTTCCGACCGGACGAAAATGGGCGCTCGGGCGTGCCCAAGCCGACCCAGTCAAATATGTCATCTGCAACGGCGATGAGGGAGATCCCGGCGCATTCATGGACCGGCTGGTGCTCGAATCCGACCCGCATCGTGTGCTCGAAGGGCTGGCCATCGCGGCGTTCGCCATTGGCGCGGCCGAAGGCTTCCTGTACATTCGCGCCGAATACCCGCAGGCCGTGCGCCACACGCGCGCCGCCATACGCCAGGCCGAGCAGCGCGGCTTCCTCGGTCAAAATATTCTCGGCTCCGCATTCTCCCTGCGCCTGGAAGTCCGCGAAGGCGCCGGCGCCTTCGTCTGCGGCGAGGAGACCGCGCTGATCCAGTCGCTCGAAGGGAAGCGCGGCATGCCGAAGCTGCGCCCTCCGTACCCGGTGGAGCGAGGCTTGCGCGGTCATCCCACCGTCATCAACAACGTCGAGACGCTGGCGTGCGTGCCCTGGATGATCCGCCACGGCGCGGGTGCGTTCGCCGCGCTGGGCGCCGCCAACAGCCGCGGCACTAAGGTCTTCGCGCTGGCCGGCAAGATCAACCGGGGCGGCCTGATCGAAGTGCCGATGGGCATCACCATCCGCGAGGTGGTGGAGGAAATCGGCGGCGGCATCCGCAATGGGCGCCAATTCAAGGCCGTGCAGCTCGGCGGCCCGTCCGGCGGCTGCATCCCGGCGCGGCTTGGCCACACGCCGATTGACTATGACGCGCTGGCCGAAACCGGCGCCATCATGGGTTCCGGCGGCCTGGTGGTACTCGACGACCGCGATTGCATGGTGGATATCGCCCGCTTCTTCCTGAAGTTCACCCAGGCCGAATCCTGCGGCAAGTGTACCTTCTGCCGCATCGGCACCAAGCGCATGCTGGAAATTCTGGAGCGCATCTGCGATGGGAAAGGCCGGCCGAACGATCTGGAGCAACTCGAAATGTTGGCCGATTATGTCGGCCGCGCCAGCCTGTGCGGGCTGGGCCAGACGGCGCCCAACCCGGTGCTGACCACGCTCCGGTACTTCCGCGCGGAATACGAGGCGCATATCCACGAGCGGCGCTGCCCGGCCGGCCGGTGCCCGGCGCTGATCCGCTACCGGGTGACGGACAACTGCATCGGCTGCACGCTCTGTGCGCAGGCCTGCCCGGTCGGCGCCATCGCCTATCGTCCATACGAAAAGCACGCGGTGGACGACCGGCTCTGCACACGTTGCGACATGTGCCGCCAGGCATGCAAAGACGACGCAATCGAGGTCTTATAGCGCACGATGGTGAACCTGACGATCGACGGGCGGAGGATCAGCGTGGACCCGGGCGTCACCGTGCTCGCAGCGGCGCAGTGGCTGGGCATTTCGATTCCGACCATGTGCCATGTGCCGGGAATCGAGCCGGCATCGTCGTGCTTCCTCTGCGCGGTCCAGATCGAAGGCCGCCGCACGCTCTCGCCCGCTTGTGGCATGCCCGTCGCCGAGGGCATGGTGGTGGTCACCCAGAGTGAAGGCGTGCGCACTGCGCGCAAAATGGCGCTGGAGCTGCTGCTCTCCGATCACGCCGGGGAGTGCGTGGCGCCGTGCGCGGCCGAGTGTCCGGCCGGGTTGGACATTCCGGGATTCGTTTATGGCATCGCGACGGAGGACACCCGCCGCTCGATGGAGGTGATCGCGGATCGGCTTGCGCTGCCAGGTTCGCTCGGGCGCATCTGCCCGCGTCTGTGCGAGCGCCAATGCCGCCGCTGCGATCTCGACCAGGGCCTCGCCATCGGCGCCCTGCACCGCTACGTGGCCGACCGGGAAAGTGGGGCAGGTCCCCGACCTGCCAACCAATACACTCCCCCGCGCTCTCCGCTCACCGGTAAATCCGTCGCCATCGTCGGCGCGGGCCCGGCGGGTCTCGCCGCCGCATACTATCTTCTGCAACGCGGCCACGACTGCACGCTCTTCGACGCGCACCCGCTCCCCGGCGGAATGCTCCGCTACGGAATTCCCGCCAGCCGCCTGCCGAAGGATGCCCTCGATGCGGAGATCGACCAAATCCGGCGGCTTGGCGCGCGCTTCCAAATGGGCGAGCGGTGGGGCGAACACTTCAGCCTCACAACCTTGCGCGAAACGCACGACGCTGTCTTCCTGGCTATCGGCGCGCAGCGCGCACAGGGGCTCCGCTGCGCGGGCGCGGAACACGCCCTGGCTGGGATTGAGTTTCTGGAACGCGTGGCCAACGGCGAGCCGGTCGAAGTGGGTAACGATGTCGCCGTGATCGGCGGCGGCAACACCGCCATGGATTGCGCCCGCACCGCGGTCCGGCTGGGCGCGCGCGACGTGCGGGTCCTCTATCGCCGCAGCCGGCAGGAAATGCCTTCGCTGATGGACGAAGTCGAGGCCGCCGAGGCCGAGGGCGTACAGATCGAGCTGCTGGTGGCGCCGGTGCGGCTCGGCAGGTCGGGGACCTGCCCCACTTTGTTGCTGACGTGCCGGCGGATGACGCTCGGCGAGCCTGACGCATCCGGGCGGCGCCGGCCGGTCGAGATCGAGGGCTCCGATTTCACCATCGACTGCTCCACCGTGATCGCGGCCACGGGCCAGTCGGTGGAGCGGCAGCTCGCCGAACGGGAGGAGCTGGCAGTCACTGCCTGGGGCATCGCCGCCGGCGAAAAGACGCTCGCGACAAATCTGCCCGGCGTGTTCGCCGGCGGCGACGCCGTACTGGGAGCGGATCTGGCCGTCCGCGCGGTGGCCGCGGGCAGAATGGCGGCGGCCTCGATACATCAGTTCCTGTGCGGCGAAACGGTCACCGGCGAACCGGCGGTTGCCGGCATCGCCATGCGCCCGATGGACGATGCCGAGCGGGCCGCCATCTTCCGCTCGATCGAGAAGGCCGCCCGCGTGCGCTCGCCGCAGATCCCCATGGAGCGGCGCCTGGCGAGCTTCGACGAGGTGGAAGGCCGGCTAGCGGACGACGACGCGGCGCGCGAGGCTCGCCGTTGCCTGAGCTGCGGCTGCCGCAAGGCGGACTGTTGCCGGATGCGCTCCCTGGCCACCGAGTACGGAGCGGATGTGTATCGCTTTGCCGGCGCGCGCCGCCGCTTCGCACAGGACCTGTCGCACCCGGAGGTGATTTACGAGCCGGGCAAATGCATCTGTTGCGACGCCTGCGTGCGGATTGCCGCCGCCGCCGGCGAAGAGCCGGGCCTCTCACTGGTCGGCCGCGGTTTCGACGTCGCCGTCGGAGTGCCGTTCGGCGAGCCGCTCTCCATTGGCCTGCGCAACGTGGCGCGGCAGTGCGCCGCGGCGTGTCCGACCGGTGCACTCGCCTTGCGCACCGCTCGCGCGTGCGAGAGCTGCTCACTCGCCGGCTGACCTTAAGCTGCCGTGGCGCGGGCCGTCAAGCCTGCTGTGTCGAGAGTCGTCTCGACATTTCTTAGAAAACGCCCCTAGTTACTTAGAAAAGCAGCTTCAACGCGAACTGAATCCGCCGCGGGTCCTGCGCAGAGACTACCTGGCCGAAAGTGGGCGACCCAAGAAAGTTATCGGGCAGATTGAGGTTGGTGTGATTCAGAGCGTTAAAGAACTCCGTGCGGAACTGGGCGTTGAGCCGCTCGGTGATGGCGGTGTTCTTGACGATCGAGACGTTCACCACCTGCACGCCTGGACCGCTGAGAATGTTGCGGCCGGCGTTGCCGAAACTGCCGTATGGCGGAGTCGTGAAGGCCGCCGTGTCGAACCACTCCCGCGGCGTGGGACTCGCAAGCACCGGATTGCCGGTCACATTCGGCCGGTCATTGGCGCCGAAACCCAATTGCGAGATGCCGGTATTCGAGTTATCGTCATCCGGCAGCAGGGCGACGGTGAATGGCTGGCCAGTCTGGAACGTCAGTACGCCGAAACTCTGCCAGCCACCGCGCCAGCGATGGCGCTTGAAAAGCGGCAGATCGTACGCGTAACTGAGCGTAAAGCGCTGGCGGATGTCGAAGTCGGATCGGCCGCGTTCCGCGCTTAAGTCGTAACTGTTCTGTGGAAAGTTAGGATCTCCGGTCGTGTTGAAGAACCCCGAGGCGTCGTCAATCGACTTGGCGTAGGTGTAAGATGCCAACAGAGACAATCCCTGCCACAAACGCTGCTGGAGCCGCGCTTGCAGGCTATGATAAGTCGAGTTGGCCTGTGACTCGATGATATCTATCTCGGAGAAATTCGGATTTGGACCGGGGTTCTCTTGATTGACGGAGGGTTGCGGCTGATCGATGTTGCGCGAATCGATCAGATGCGTGCCCTTCGACCCTACGTAAGCAATCTCCAGAACGCGTTGTTCGCCGATCTGCCGCTGCACGCCAAAGTTCCACTGCTGGACATACGGCGTGCGCAGGTTGCTTTGGAATGCGATCGCCGATCCCGGATAGGGAAATGGGAAGTTACTCGGGAAGGGGTCCGATAGGGACAGGTTTACCAGCCCCTGAATCGGATAATACAAATCGAAATTGTAGTATGGCGCGCTGAAGTAGAGACCTTCGCCGGGCGCGAGCGACGATTGGTCGTAGTGGATGCCATATGCGGCCCTGAAAACGGTCGTGTCGCAGCCGCCAGGAGACCACGCAAAGCCGATCCGCGGAGCGAAGTCATGATAGTCCGGGGTGTAGCCGCCTCGCGGAAATCCGCTCTGCCCCAGTTGGATCAGCGATCCGGTTGCCTGGTCGTACACATCGGCCCGATTGGCCGCATCGACCGCGGGCGAGTTATACTCGTAGCGCAATCCGAGAGTCAGCACTAAGTCCCGGCGCAGGCGCCACGTGTCATTGGCGAAGAAGTCATAGCTACGGGTGCGCAGGTGTTCCGGGTTGTTTTCCGTCGCTCCGCCGGTCTCCGTGGGAGCGCCGAGCAATAACTCCTCCAGCGGATTACCCAGCAGAAGACCGGTGAAGTTGAAGAACCCGCGCGATTCGATATCGCGGTAGGCGTTCTGTTGCAAGAAACGTAGGTCCAAACCAAGTTTCACCAGGTGGCGGCCGCGAACCCAGCTCACGGTGTCGGCGATCTGATAGGTGTTGGCGGTTCCATGCTCGGGAGTGGTGGGATCGTCTCCTATGGGTGAGAAGCCATTCACCGATGTCAGCGTCAACCCCCAGTCGCGCGGATTCGTCGAAAGCTCTGGCAGGCCGAGCTGGCGGTTGATGCTGGTGCCCTGGCCCTGCTGGTAATCGCCGTTCGAGACTCGATTGAAGGCCAGCCGCGATTCATTGAGCAGCGCCGGAGTGAAGATATGCGTTTCTCCCAGAGCCGCATTTTGCGCTCGGCTGGGAACCTGGATTCCGTAGCCAGGTATCGAGGCGTCTCCCGGCGAGCCGGCGAACGGATCGAATAGGTTGTCATCCACGAAGCTATCGCGTGCGAAGAAACTATCGGACTGCCGGAAGGAATGGTCCAGCCGGGCGTCGAACTGATTCCGATGGTCAATGAGCGATGGCGAGGATACGTAATTCGCTCCGGCTGCGTTGCGGTTCGGCAGCGGATAGAGCGCCGCAATCGCCACGCCCGTCGGGTTCAAGTAATACTCCGGAACAACGTTGCCGGGCAATGGCTGTCCGCTGGTGGGATCGATCGCGACCAGGTTACTTTGCGAGAAATCGCCGTTACGTTCCGCCGGGGTCGGTACGTTGGTGACTAGCGTCTGACCGGCCGCCGTTCGCGTGCCCTGGTAATCGACAAAGAAAAACGTCCGGTCCTTCTCGATCGGGCCGCCAAGCGTTCCGCCGAACTGATTGCGCCGGTACATGGGCGCCGGCTGACCGGAAGGCGCGAAGAAATTGGCGCCGTCGAGCGCTCCGTCGCTGAGGAACTCGTACGCGGTGCCGTGAAACTGGTTGCCGCCGGAGCGTGTGACCACGTTGATCTGTCCACCCGCGTTTCTGCCGAAGCTTGAGTCATAAGTAGAGGTCGCAACTTCGAATTCGCGGATCGCGTCCACCGGTGGGGTCACGCTTACGCCGTTCAGCTTGGGATCGCCATTGTAGGCGCCGTCCAGCAGGAAGTTGTTCGCATCCTCGCGCGCTCCATTGACGCTGATGGAGAAAGCGCCCCGGACCGATCCCGCCGAGCCTTCGGCCGCTGGCGCCACGCCAGGCAGCAACAGGCAGAGCTCGAAGAAATCGCGCCCATCGAGCGGCAGCCCAAGAACCTGCCGGTTGTCGATGACGCCGCCCATCGCCGGCGATTCCGGCCGCACCAGCAGCGCGATTCCCGCCACGTCGACGGTCACCTTGCCTGCCGCCTCCAAGCCCAGCTCCACGCGAAGATCCTGGCCCTGATCCACTTCCATGATCAACGCGCGGGCGTACTTCGAAAAGCCTTGGTGCTCGGCTTCCAGACGATACTCACCGGGCGGGACCGCGGCGATCGTGAACTCTCCCCGCGCGTCGCTGACCGCGCGCCGTTGCGAGCCGGTTTCCTGGCTTGTCAAGGTGACGGTGGCGCCCGACACATGCGCGCCGCTCGGGTCCGCAATCACGCCTCTCACCACGCCCGCGACGGTCTGCGCGTGCGCCGCGCCAGTCAAGACCAGGACGGCGATCGCCAATCTTAAGTGGCCCATCAGTCTGCCGTCCGCGATTCTCCTCTCGCCGGGCAGCAGGCGGCTAGTTGCGTCGATAGTCATGCGAAACTTGATTCTCCCTGAGTTCTGCGGCTTAAGTCCAGTCCGAGTCTGACTGAGCTATGAGCGCCCGGCATTGGGAAACGGGTTGTTCGGAAACACAGAGATCGGGTTCCGCCCACCAACATTCGTGTGGACAGCCACCCAGCCAATCGTTCTTACGCCCGCTGCGACCGCGTGGTCGGGGCTATTCAGACTTGCGTACCGGGTGAGCAGGTCACTCATCGCGTAGCGCCCGCATCGGATCGATCAGCGATGCCCGGCGCGCCGGCGCCCACGTGGCCAGCACCAGGACAAGCAGGAGCAAAAGCGGGAGAGCGACAAAGATCAGGGGATCGAGCGGGTTAAACTCGACGATGGAAAAGGTCGCAACAGCCCCACGGCAGGCGAAGAAGCTCAGCACGACACCCACCGCAACCCCGGCCGCGCCGAGGCGCAACCCTTGCCGGAGCACCATCCAGACCACCTTGCGTTGGTCCGCGCCGACGGCCATGCGGATGCCAATCTCGCGCGTACGGCGGCTCACGGAATAGGCCACCAAACCGTAGAGACCCACCACCGCCAGCAGCAGACCCATCAGGCCCATGCTCGCCACTACCCGAGTGAGGAAGGAGGTCTTTGCCACGATTTGCGCAAAGAAATCTTCCATGGTTTGAATGTCGAACACGGGCATGTCCGGATCGATCGCGCGCACCACGTCGCGAAACACCGGCGCCAGCGTCCCGGCGTCGGGTGCATTCGACTCGGCAACCAGAGTCAGCGTGGGGCGCGGATGTTGCCGGAAGGGCAGGTAGACGAAATCCTTCGGAGGCTCGGCAACAAAGACGTACTTCGAATCCCGGGCGACGCCCACGATCTCTACGAGTGGGCCGGTGGCGGAGCCCAGGTGAAAACGCTTGCCCACGGCGTCTCCTTTGGGCCAGTAATGATTCGCCACGTGCTGGTTCACCACGGCCACTGGCGGCGTGTCTTTCCGATCCGACTCGAGGAAGCCGCGGCCGGCCAGGATAGGGATGCCCATGGTGCCGAAGTAGCCGTCGCTGACATAAGCGCCCAGTCGTGGGAGCGGATTGTTGTCGGGGGGCAACGCGAAGCCGTCCACGAAGACGTCCATGGGCTCCCATCCGCCCATCGGCACAACGGACATGAGGACTGCCGATCGCACGCCCGGCGCGGAACGCGTTTTCCGCAGCAGATCGTCGTAAAACCGCTCGGTCCGGTCTTCGGAGTAGCGGGCCAGTTGCGTATCGAAGCTGGTGAGGAAAAGGCCATCGGTGCGAAAACCAGCCCCCTGCATCATTTCACCACGGAAGCCCTGCACCAGGGCGGCCGAAACCGCCAGCAGAACCAGCGAGAGCGCCACCTGGCCGGCCACAATCAGGTTGCGGCCCCAGAGCCTGTGCTTGCCGCCGCTATCGGCGTCGGCCGCTTTCAGGGTCCGCACCAGGTCCGGGCGCGTCACGCCAAAGGCGGGCGCCAAACCGAACAGCAGCGTGCTCAGTACCGAGACCACCAGCGCGAACAACAGCACCCGGTGGTCGGTGCCGATGTTCAAGACTATCGGCAAGTCGGAGGGTATCCGGTAGTTGCGCCAGAATTGGGCGAAAGCGTCCGTCACCAGCAGACCGCCCACTCCGCCGGCTAGGGCCACGAAGAAATTCTCCAGCAGAAGCTGGCGGATCAAAGCGCCGCGGCCGGCGCCGATGGCCAGCCGCACCGCAATTTCGCGCGAGCGGGCGCGCGCCCGGCTCAGCAGCAGACCCGCCACGTTGGCGCAAGCCACCAGCAGAACCGCCAGCCCCAGCAGGCCCAGCATGACCAAGAACTTGACCGGGGTGCCCTCATCGACACGAAGTTGCAGCTCGGTCTCCGCCGTGAGCCGCCGATCCTTATTCGCCTGTGCATGCAGCTTCTGTAGCCCATCCGAGATTGCCTGGACGTCCGCACGCGCCTGCTCGATATTGACACCCGGCTTGAGCCGGCCTTTGACGAGGAGCCAGCCGGTATCGCGGTCGTCGAGCTGGTTTTTGGGAGTCATCCGCGGCGACATGGCGAGCGGAACGAACACGGTGGGCCGGAAGACGACGTCGAGGCCCGTGAACCGCTCCGGCGCCACGCCGATCACGGTGAATTCGACCCCGTTCAGTCGGATGCGGGAGCCGAGAGCCGACGGGCTGGCGCTGTACTGGCTCACCCAGAAATCGTGGCCAAGCACCACCACGGCATCACGACCTTCGACCCGATCCTCGTCGGGACGGAAGTCGCGGCCGAGCGCTGGCCGCACGCCCAACACGCGGAAGAAGTTGCCTGAAACGAAATAGCCGAATTTCATGCGGGCCAGAGAGCGGGCGTCGGGGCTGAAGCCGAACTTGGCGTAGGAGGCAGCCACCAGGCCGTCGAAACTGCGATTGTGATCGCGCAAATCGACGTAATCCAGATAGGAAATCGCCGTGTTCTGGCCGAACGGCGCCGATTTTGCGGTGTTAATCGCGACCACGCGGTCGGGGTCGGCGACCGGCAGCGGTCTCAGCAGCATGAAATCGGCCATGTTGAACATGGCCGATGTCGCGCCAATGCCGATGGCCATGGAACAGATGGCGACGGCGGTGAACCCAGGGTCCTTGCGCAGTACCCGGAGGGCGTGCTTGACGGATGTCAACATAACGGGCCGCTCCTGGCAGGGGAACGTAGCAATTCCTTTGCCACATCTGCCGAGTGTCACGGCCACCTGAGTTTCAGGGCCGAACATCCGATTTGTAATTGATCTGCAATAATATCCAGTGTCTGCCGTCGCGATTCTGGCGTCCAAGTGTTCGTAAGCGGACAGTATCAGGCTCGGAATTCATCCCTCGTTCCCCGTCAGCAGACGCGGCAAGCGGCGCAGGTCGGCGCCGAGCGAGCCGGCGCCGGCCCCGGTGATCAGCACTCCCTTGCGCATCAGAAACCAGTTCAGCAGCAGCGACCCTACGCTGACCGTGATCGAAACCACCATGCCGGCGCCGATGTGCGTGGCGTGTCCGGCCTGGAGCGCGAGATATTCGAGAGTGTGCGCGGCTACCGGCAGCAGCACGGCGGCGAGCAGGCCCGCCAGCCAGACCGGGCGTGCGCCGCGAAACGCTTGCAGCAGCGATCCCCAGAAACCGCCCACCAGCACGCGAAACGCCAGCTCGATCCACACCAGGCGCATGGCGCCGGGGCCGCGCGGTATCGCCACGGCGAGGAAAAGAACGCCGCGAAACAAAGCGCTCAGCAGCGCCGCCTTCCAATTCCAATCGACCACGAAAGTCTTCCACGGACGGGTGATCACCGCTACCGCGGCGCGCCACACCGTGATGTCGTCAGGCTGACACAAGGTTGCTCCGATAGCCGTCATAGACTTCGTCAAAGACCCAATCCCAGGACTGTTTTTCCACCTGCCGGCGCGCCGCCAGGGCCATCCGCCGGCGCAACAGTTGGTCGCGCGCGAGCGTCACCACCGAGTCGCAGAACTCTTCGTCGCTCGATGCCACGAAGCCGGTATCCCCGTCGCGCACGATGAAACGCGGGCCGCCGGAACCGGTCACCACGGCGGGCACTCCGGAAGCCATCGCTTCCTGCACTACGTTGCCGAACGTGTCCGTGTGGGAGGGGAAAGCGAAGACGTCCATGTCGGCGTAGGCGCGAGCCAGGCCCACGCCGGCCAGCACGCCGGTGAAGGTGGCGCGCGCGAGGTTGCGTTCCAGCCACTGGCGTTCACTGCCCGCGCCGGTAATCTGAAACCGCGCATCCGTGAAGCCGGCTGCGCGCAATGCCGCCTCCACCCGCGCCAGCAGCCGCAGGTTCTTTTCCGGCATCAGGCGGCCCACGTAGCCGACCACCATGCCGCCGTCGGAACGGGTACGCCGCGAGGGATGAAACAGCCCGGTATCGATGCCGCGGCGCATGGGGACCACGCGCTTGCCCGTCCGCCGGCGCAGCAGGCTGGCCAACTCGGGGTTGGGCGCGAAAATGACCGAGCTGCGGGCGAAGAACCAGCTCACCCGGTCCATCACAAATTTCTCGACCGCGCGCGCCGCCGATGCGCGCAGGCCGCGCGGGACCCATTCGAGCATGCGAGCCACGCGCCGCCCCGCGAACTCATGCAGGTTGGTGTGCCAGGACGCCGCCAGCGGCGTGTCGAGCCGCGCGGCCAGGATCGCTCCGATGATGCCCAGATCGCCCGGGCTGGTCACGTGGATGTAATCGGGCCGGAACTTCTTGATCTCCTCTTCGATCGGTTCGATGGAGCGCATCAGCCACGGGTCGAACCGCAAGTCCGTATCTACCGGAAAGGCCCAGCGGCTGCGCGCCAGTTCCATCGTGCGAACCGGGCCTTCCTCGGTGGTCGCTCGCGCCGATCCGCAGCGCACGCAAAAGAACGGGATCTGGCGGCGAAGGGCGAAGGAATGCCACTCGCGGCAGGTGCGGGCGGCTCCATTCACCTCGTGAAACGTGTCTGCGAACAAGGCGACTCGCGGCACGTCCCTCCTCTCAGGCACCGGTGGGTTCCTGTCCGCCGAGGGCGAAGCGCAGAGTGGCGCGCACGTGGGGCGTGGCGAGCCAGCCCAGGGTCGCGATGAATTGCCGCAATGCCCACGGTCCGCCATTGGGCCACAGCGCCGACATCGGTTTCAGCCCGTCGGTCTCATGGTCGTAAAACACCCGGTCCAGCCAGCGCTCGCGCCCTGGCGATCCGGGATAGGGCTTGACGGCGTGCCAGATGAACTCGATATAGCGCGCAGCCAGCGGTTCCCGGTACTGCGGAAGGAACAGGACGCGGCTGACGCGATCGCGCCGGATTTCGTCGATGAACTCATCCAGGCTCGCAGCGTTGGTCAGGTTGAGATTGGCATTAGGCTCCAGACAATGGCGATCGCCGCCGGAGATGGTTGGGAAGCCGAGTTCGGCGGCGAGATGAATGGTGGCGCGGTTGTCGCTGGCGGGTTGCAGCCCGTTCAACTCGAGCGCGTGGATGCGGGCGCCGTGTACGGCCAGGAAAGCGCGCAGCGCCGCGGCGTGAACCGGGCGCGGTATACGGAACTCGCAGCAGAACGGGTGATTGAGCACGGTCAGCACGTTCGGAATCCGGTCCAGTTCCGCCAGCAGCGACGCCAGCAGGCCGGGTTCCCGTGCGGCTGTGTACCGCGCCATCTCGGCTTGGAAGGCGCGCGCACGTTCGGGAGGCAGGTTGTGTACGCCGAGGTGGAAGATGGTGTCGCCATAGGGCACGGTCCACTCGAGCGAGAACGGCGCCGGGATGCCGAGCGTGCGCAAATCGGCGCAGGCCTCCAGATCGTCGTGATCGGTAATCGAGATCAGCGGGCACAAGCCGAGGGAGTCGCCGATCTGGGCGGCTTCCAGGGTGTGGGCTGCCAGCGCATTCAGGGGCGGCCGCCAGAAGGCGCGCTCAAAGGCCACGGCATGGCCGTTTCGGGCTCTGCGGCTTTCGCTCGCCCTGCCGATCAGCGCGTGGATAGGCGGCACTTTGCGCAGCACGCGCGGAATGAAATCCAGCGATTCGCGGGAATGCACCGTATGGCTGTGTAACGATACGGCCGTTCGATAGCCTCGGGTCGCCGCCGGAGCCCGCCACAGGCAATCCACGGAGTGGGCCGGCTTCAGAAACCTGCGAATGGTTCTCATACGAACATTTGGCGCCAATTATGTTTTCACTGAAGTGACTGGAGCGTGAAGATTAGCACCCCGCAACCGGCGCGTGCGCCGCTATCGGGAGTGCAGTGATCGACTTGGCATCAAATTGCAATGTTCCAGGCGTATACTACGTGCTACTTATGGAAACTACAGAACTAGACCGCCTGAGGCAAGCCTATAAGATAGCTGTCGACCAATGGGTAGCCAGCATTCGGGACGAGGAAGAACTGGCGACACCGGATCACTCGATGGTGCAGATGGAGCGATGGGACGCTGCCAGCTTTCGGGAACACGACGCCCAGGAAAAGGCGCAGGCAGCGAAGGACGGCTATAAGGACGCGTTGCGCAAAATCAATTACTCTTTCTGAATTCTGAAGCGGTATTTGGCCGCTGGCCTTCTCGCAAGCCGGACGAGTGAGGGCGGCTTCCTGCTTCGTGGGAGGATTCAGATTAACGCTCTTATGAATGAGGCGCCATGCGCCGCACGGGCTGCCAGCGGCCTTGCCGCTTCGGAGCCTCCGCCATCCCGCAGCAAGAACCCAAACTGAACTGGCTCGTTGCGTTCGTCGAGCCAATCCAGTCCATAGCGTCGCAGTTCGATTGCATCATCAAGGCCGGCGGGGGCCAAACGTATCCTCGATCGCGTGATGTCAAGCACAATAGCTTCCACAATGCTTCCGTCGCGCTGCCGAATCACCGTTTGCATTCTTGAGTTTCTCCTGGGGAGGGCGGACTAGTGGCCAAATCCTACTCGCCAAAACAGACCAGCAGCCTTTCTCACATCTTCTGAAGTTATGTCGAGTGTGGAGGAGAAGCGTGACGGAAGGTATCGCGAATATCTCGTGAAAGTTACGTTACAACCGGTGCGTTCGCACGAACGGGCGAGCGGCGTTCACGGCGAATGCCGGCCGGTTCCTCAGCGCCACTCACCGGCAGCTCTAACCGCTCGCCATACGGCTGCCGCCAGAATCGCCAGCCAAGCGCGGGTCACTGTGACGGGCGCACCTCCGTAATGCTTTCGAGCAGGCTCTGCTCTTCCCGCTGGCGGGGTCCATGCAATCGAATGGCCTGGCGAACCTCCGCGATGGCGCCGTTGACGTCCCGTTTGCGTAAGAGCGCCTTGGCCAGGTAGTAATGCGCTTCCTCCACTTCGGGCGAGTCCGCGAGTGCAATGGTGTCCTTCAGGCGCGCGATCCCCAAGTCATCCGCGCCCTGCATCAGGTAGCAGATGCCAAGGAAGAACTGGGCGGCGCTGTTCGCCGGATCGGCCTTCAGAGCGGCCAAAAGTTCCGGCGTCGCGGCGGCATAATCGCCTTTGGAATAGCGCTGCATTGCCCGCTCAAAATCCGTTTGGCTTGCTCCGCGCCATAGCGGCTGCGAGTAACGCGGCGGCGAGAATTCGGCCAGCGCGGTGAGATCGCGGGCCGGCGCGGTGGGAGCGGCGGACCGCGCCATTCCCCTGTCGGAAGGCGACCGCAACCGGAGCCAGGTAGTTCCCGCGGCCACCAGCAGGCTGGCCGCCACCGCCAAAATCGCCATCCAACGCACACTCGATCGAGGCGAGCGCACCAACGCCGTCTGCATGTTCTGCCACAGTTCCACTTGCGCGAAACAGCGCCCGCAGCCGATGAAGTGCGCTTCAAAGTCGGCTTGTTCAATTTCGCCGAGTCCGCCAGTGACGTACTTCTCCGCGATTTCTCCCTTTTCGATCTCGTCGCAGTCCATTTGCGTTCTCCGGACACTATGTATCCGCACCGCGCGTTTCGTTACAGTCCTTTGACAAATTCCGTCAATTTCTTGAGTGCGCGCGATTTCCGCTGCCGCACCGCCTCTGGGGTCATTCCCAACCGCTGCGCAATCGTCGTCAGCTTTTGTCCGTCGGCCAGAATCCGCGTCAGGATCTCGCGATCGGTCGGATCCAACCGAAGCAACCCCTGTCGCACCTGGGCCCGCCGCTCGGCTGCAACCGCCAAGTCCCCACGGTCGGGTGCGGCAATGTCGTCGATGAGATGCTCACTGACCCTGGCGCGGGCACGCCCGCGCAGGTGGGTGTGGGCGATGTTTCGCGCAACCGATGCGATAAATGCGTGCAGTTTCTCCGGCTCCCGGAGATCGCCTTGCCGCAGGGCCTTGAGAATTCCGATCATCGCATCATGCAGGAGGTCGCGGCAGGCTTCGCGATCATGGGTCCGGGCGCAGAGAATCGCAAAGACGCGCGGGCCGAAGAACTGAACCAATTCGGCTTCAGCCTGCGGATCCCCAGCCACTATCCTCGCTGCCAGCCCGATGGGTTCTTCTCCAGCACAGTCCTGCATAGGAGAAACCACAGCTTAACACGGCCCGGCGCTATCCGAATTCACGAAAGTGGCCTCCGCGTTTTGCCATGACGGATTTCGCCCATGAGTTCCATTGCCGGCCGCGCGGGTGTTCACCAGCACGGCTGCCTCTTGCTAGACTGCCAACAATGGCGTATCGCATCCAGCATGGGCGGGTCGACCGATTCGCCGGCCGTTTTCGCCGCGCGCTCCAGTATGCCACCTACGACTGGACTCGCGAGATGCCGAAACCCAAGCGCGTCATCACCTGGGCCGGATACTTGATGCAAGGATACGCATTCTACGCTCTTTTGATGCGGTCGTTGGTGTGGCCGATGATGTGGCCGAACGAGAAATTTCTCGATGCGAGTGTGATCGTTCTTTGGACGCTCGGCCTCAGCCTGCAGAACGCGATGCTGACTTCGGAGTTTTTCCGCAAGACCCAACTGGAAGCGGACCAGATTGCCGCGCGACAGATCCAGGAAACGCTGCACCCCCAGAAACTGGACGCGATGCCGGGCTACCAGGTGGAGACGTTTTATCAGCCCTTCCGTGACGTGGGCGGCGACTACTTTGACTTGATCGAGCTTGCCGGCAATCGAATGCTAATCGCGGTGGCGGACGTGTCCGGGAAAGGAATGCCGGCGGCGCTGCTGGCGGCAAACATACAGGCTCTGGTTCGGAGCATCGCGAATGTGGAAGCGGACCCGCTGGCGCTGGCTCGGCAGATCAACAAGCACCTCAGCCGCTACACTCCAAGCGACCGCTTTGCGACGGCAGTGTTCATCGTGCTGAGCCGCGATTCGGGAGAATTGACCTATGTGAATGCCGGCCACAACGCCCCGATTCTGTTCGGTTCCGGATCGACCACACTGCTCGAAGCCACCGGCGTGCCGCTTGGGTTGTTCAGCGGCGCGGAATATGAAGCCGGTGTGGCCGTGATTCCGCGTGGTGGCGGCCTCCTCGTATTCACCGATGGATTGACCGACTCGATTCAGGCAGAGGATCCCGTAAGCCGTTTGCGCGATGCCTTAGCCGATGGTTCGGGACGCTCGATGTCTGTTCTCAAATCCTTTGTGGACCCGGCAGATAACGAAGACGATGTCACCATATTGTTGGTGAAACGAACTGGAGATTCCGCTTCCTTCGGCGTGACGGCATAGAAATCGAGTATTCGAGCCGTCAACGCTATAACCGGCGATCTAACGCTCGGGTGACAGGCCGATCGGCATCGTCACGACCCGGTTGGCCCGGGTACGGCGCGGGTGGCTGGCGGAAGCCGAAGCGCGTGCGGCAGGGAAGCCCGTGAAGGGATAAAGCACACGCGATCGATCCCGCCGCAGCCATGACAGTGACTACTGGCTGCATCCATCCGAACCTCTCGCCCGTGTGGGGGTAATGCCGGCTGGCGCCGACGACCAAATGTATATTCTGGTGAACCAGCTCTCGAAACCAGAGGCAAAGCGCCGATATGGAGATATGGGAATGATGAACACGCATGGCTTGCCGTTGAAGACGCCACATGCTGCGCACCATCCGATCATGCGGCCCCTGGCGTACAAAGGATCCAGAAGCCTTTGCGCCGGCCTGACCGCGGTTGTGGCGCTCTGCGCCAGTTCTTGCGTCGGCCGCCACACCAACGCTCCTCTGGAGCGAATCGAGCAGGTCGCGTCATTGCCCTTTCAGGTCGCGGACCACCGCGTTCCGGTCCACCTGAAGGGCTGGGTCACGCTCTGGGATCCAACCACCAACCTGGTGTTTCTGGAAGACGGTACCGGCGCCGCCCGTGCGAGTCTCCCCTTCTTGAACATCGACCTGAGACCGGGCGACCTGATGGAGGTCATCGGCGAAGTGAACGAAGGGGGCCGCGCGCCCACGATTGTCGCCAGCGAAGCCAAGCTTCTGGCGGGCACGCACGAACCGCGCGCGCTCCCTATCCGAGTCGCGGATCTTGTCGCCGGCCGCACCGGTTTTCGCTACATCGCTCTGGAAGGCGTTTTTCGCTCCCGGCACCAGGACCGTGCGGGGAACGCCGCTATCAGATTGGGCTCGGGCGAAACGGTGTTCGAGGCTTACATCGCCGCGATTGATGTGCCGAATCTCACCGGCAAAGTCGGCGCCCGCGTCCGGGTACGCGCCGTGGCCAACCTGAGCCGTGATGTTTACGGCCGCACGGCTCGCGTTCGGGCGTGGATTCCCCAAGCCAACGACTTCGAAGTCCTCACGCCTGCCCCCGAGAGCATTCCCGTTAAGACTCTCAGCGAGGTGGCTGCATTGCCCAGGAATTCGCTGGCCGAACGTATGCTTCACCTTCATGGCAGCATTCGATCCGATGGTGTGCGCGAAGGGTTGCGATTTGCGGATGCTACCGGCTCCATCCGCATCTGCGAGGCCTTCGGCGCGACGCTGCCAACGGGTGAAGGGTTCGATGTGGCCGGCTTTGCCGAACTCGATGGGAACGAGCTCAAGATCACCGACGCGAGGCTGGTGCAGGGGAATCCTCAGTCCCATCCCGCGGATAAGGACAGGATCATCACCTCCGTGGCCGAGGTTCACAGCCTCACCTCGGAAGAGGCAGCCAGCGCCATTGCCGTTCACGTCCAGGCCACGGTGACCTACCTCAATCGCGTGAACGGAATGCTCTTTGTGCAGGATCAGACCGGTTCCACTTACGTGTACGCTCCCCGAATGGCGGAGTTCGAGGCAGGCGATCTCGTGGATCTGACTGGCGCTACCGCGCCCGGTCAGTTCGCGCCGATCGTTTCCGCTGCCCGGGTGGAGCGCGTCTCCTCATCTTCCCTGCCGGCGCCGGCGCCGGTCGCCTTCCTCGATTTGCTCTCCGGAAGGATGGACAGCGCCTGGGTTCAGACCGAAGGCGTGGTGCAAAGCGTCGAAACCAATCGCCCCATGTTGGACGACGCAGTTTCGCTGCAGTGGGGGGATCACCGGTACCTGGCGCTCGTCCACAATCCGAGCGGACGGCGCCTGCCGCCGCCGGATAGCCGCGTCCAGGTCCAGGGTGTCTGCGGGTCGTTGTTCAATGCCAGGCGGCAGATCGTCGGTATTCAGATCCTGGTGCCCTCGCCCGATTTCGTGCGGCTGCTGGAGCCAGCTCCGGACCCGGCCCGGATGCGGCCGCGCCCGATCGATGAACTCCTCCGCTTCTCCTTTACCGATTCGCCGGGGCACCGCACGCGAATTCGGGGCGTGGTCACCCTGGCCAGCCCCTCCGGCCCGTCGTACGTCGAAGACAGCGGGGCCGGCGTCAAGATCGTCAACCATGAACGCATGGATCTCCATCCCGGCGATGTCGTCGACGCGCTCGGTTTCGGGCACTCCGGTTCCTTCAGCCCCGAAATGCGGGACGCGCAGGTCTCACTCGTCGAACGGGGACCCGCGCCGTCGCCGCCGTCCATCACCGTGGATGAGGCCCTCGAAGGCGGCTACGATTCCAGGTTGGTCAGCATCGATGCCGTCGTGGTGGACCAGCTCACCAGTTCCAGCCAGAACGACGTGATGCTCCACGTGGGTGGTAAGTTGTTCAACGCCACCTTGGATCATGGGCGGATACCAACGTTGGACCGGGGCAGCATCGTCCGCGTGACCGGTGTCTGCTCCGTGGTGGCTGAGGCCAATCTCTCCTATCGCATCCCGAAGTCATTCAGCCTTGCGCTGCGCAGCGCTGGCGATATCACGGTGATCCGGTCTGCGCCCTGGTGGAACCCCGGCCGGTTGCTGGCAGTGCTCGGTTCGATGACAGCCCTGCTGCTCGCCGTTCTGTCCTGGGTGACCGTGTTGCGACGCAAAGTCAGATTGCAGACGGCGGTGATCAGCAAGAAACTGCAAGAGGAAGCAACGCTCAAGCACGCCGCGGAGCAGGCCAGCCGGGCCAAAAGCGAATTTCTCGCCAACATGAGCCACGAGATCCGCACTCCGATGAACGGGGTGATCGGGATGACCGGGCTTCTGCTCGATACCGAGCTGACAACCGAACAGCGCGAGTACGCGGAGACCGCCTGGCGGTCGGGCGAGAGCCTGCTGACTGTGATTAACGACATTCTGGATTTCTCCAAGATCGAAGCCGGCAAAATGGCGATCGAATCGTTTCCGTTCGACCTGCGCCTGGTGATCGAAGAGGTCAATGAAATGTTGGCCCCGAAAACCGAGGACCGTACGCTCGATCTGGTGCTGGAGTACCCGCCGGACGTGCCACGGCATTTCATCGGAGACGCAGGGCGCATGCGTCAGGTGGTGACGAACCTGGCTGGCAATGCCGTGAAGTTCACGCAGATGGGCCATGTGCTGATTAGCCTGCGCTGCGAATCCCAGGACGGCGAAAGGGCGCAAATTCGGGTTTCGGTGGAAGACACCGGGCCGGGGATTCCGGCGGACAAGATGGACCTGCTGTTCGGAAAGTTCAACCAGGTGGATGGCTCGACCACGCGGAAATCCGGCGGCACGGGGTTGGGACTGGCGATTTCCAAACAACTGGTGAACATGATGGGCGGCGAAGTGGGAGTTACCAGCCAGTTAGGCAAGGGCTCGACTTTCTGGTTCACGCTGCCTTTACGGCTGGATGCCGCCCCGCAAGCGGAGCCGGTGCCGGTGGCTGAACTTCGGGGTTTGCACGTGTTGATTGTGGACGACAACGAGGTGAACCGGCGCGTGCTTCGCGAACAAGTCAGCAGTTGGGAAATGCGAAGCGACTGCTATGGAGGAGCGGTGCAGGCACTCGAGGCGCTACGCGAGGCGCGAGCGGCGGGCGATCCGCACCAGGTGGCGCTGCTGGACTATCAGATGCCCGAAATGGATGGAGCGGCTCTGGCGGCAGCCATCAAGGCCGACCCGTTATTGAGTGAGACCGTGTTGATCATGCTCACGTCGGTGGGCCACTGGAACGAAGTGCGGCACATGCAAGGAGCCAGCATCGATGCCTGTCTGGTGAAGCCGGTGCGCCAAGCGCAGTTGCTGAACACGCTGGCCGCCACGTGGGCGAAGAAACTACAGAACGGGCATGCGACGAAGACCAGCACGGTGATCGAGATCCCAACGGCGGCACCGAAGCTGAAGGCCACATTCGCCGGCATGCGTTTGCGTGTACTGGTGGCGGAGGACAACCCGGTGAATCAGAAGGTGGCCGTGCGCATGTTGGAACGGGTGGGGCTGCGCCCGGACGTGGCGGCTGACGGCCGCGAGGCGGTGGCGATGTACGAACTTCTGCCCTATGATCTGATCTTCATGGATTGCCAGATGCCGGAGATGGACGGCTATACGGCCGCGGCGGAGATTCGGAAACGGCAAAAGCCGGAGGGCCGGGTGGCGATTATTGCCATGACGGCCGAGGCGATGGAAGGCACCCGGGAGCGCTGCCTGGCGGCGGGGATGGACGACTATGTCGCCAAGCCGGTGCGGTTGGAAGAAATGACCGAAGCTCTGAAGAAGTGGGTGCCGGCGGGGGCCCCGGTAGTGAACGCGCATTAGGCCGAATCCGTGCGCCCAGTTTCTCCGGGTCACATCCTGAACAGTCGATGGGGCGAGGGGCTGACTGCCGATACGTCGGACCGGATTGGCGATCCGCACCGTGCTTTGCGGTTCGGCACACTTTGGAGCCGGGAAACGGTCCGGCGCGAGACTGAACCGCACGTTGCTCAAACAGGTCAAGGCAGTCTGCCTGCATGAGGCGGTTTTCGTTCTTTCGGCCACGGCTGGCCGATCCACAACTGCGATCTGCGAAGCCGGCCTGCGCGCGCTGGCCGACCGTTCCGCGAACTGCCGTTGCCCGTGCAACCCCCGTTGCGGCTGCGAGTGCCACGCGAAGGTTGCGCGCTTCTCGCCGTGCGCCGCGCGAATACCGCGCAGATCGAGTCCGCGCGGCCACCACGGCGGATGACTCGACGAGGCCGACGGCCGCGGAATCGAGCGCGCGCTTGCGCCTCCCCTCGGGAAAGTGCATCATCAAACTCATGCATACCAGAGTTGTTTCGCGATTCGCTTGTTTCCTGATTCCGGTACTTCTTTTTGCCCAGCCGCCGAAGAAGAAGATCACGCGTGCGGCCGACGTCCCGGTGTTCCAATACACCGTCAGCGGGAAGGTCGAGGACCTGGTGCGCTCCGAACAGGCTTTCCGCCCATTCGCGGCCCAGGTGAGGACCAATGTGGAATCCGTGCTGCGCGATTACGAGATCGACGACGCAGCCACCAAGCGCGGCCTGCTCGGCACCCTAATTGCGCTCGATCTCCTCGAAGGCCATGACGACGCGGTTCGCCGCGAGTTGGACGAGATCAAAGCTCTCGAGGAAAAGCCCGCCGCGAAGGCGCTCAGCGGCTTGACCACGCGCGCCATACTCGATGCGCGGCGCGAATCCGCCGACCGCAATTCGCCCGCCTACCGCAAGGCCGTCTACGCCTCGATCACGCGCTCTCTCGCTCCCCTGCCGTTCGACGTGGTACAGAATGATCTGAAGTCCGCCAAGGCCGGTGTCGAAATCGCCTCGGAATCGCTCCTCATCGGCCAGCTTCAGGCGAGTTTTGACCCCGTGGTGGAAAAGACCGGCGGCCTGAGCTCCGACCTCGCGCACGCCCTGCCAAGCGTTCGCATGTACCTGGTGGAGAGGATCCCGATCAAGGACACGCTGAACGAGGCCTTGGGCGCCTACCTTACCGCGCATGCCAAGGAGAAGCAGGACATCTGGACCGCGCGCGACGTCACCTTGGAGCCGGGCAAAAACTACCAACCCGTCAATGTGGCAGTGTGGGATAGCGGCGTAGACCTCGCGATCTTCCGCGACCGCGTGCTGAAAGACTCCGCAAGCCAACCGGCCGTCCTGGCTTACGATCTCGAGAGCCGCAAGACCACCGGCAATCTGTATCCGCTCAGCGCCGCGCAGTCGGCGCGCTATCCGGAAGCCAAGCAGGAACTGAAAGGATTCTCCGACCTGCAAGCCAACGTAGACAGCCCCGAATCCTCCCAGGTGAAGCAGGCTTTGTCCAAGCTGAAACCGGACGAAGTGAAACCCTTCATCGAAGAACTCTCTCTCTTCGGCATCTACGCGCACGGCACCCATGTGGCGGGCATTCTCACCGCCGGCAATCCCTATGCGCGCCTGGTCGCGGGCCGCATCAGCTTTGACTGGAAGATGGTTCCCGACCCATGCCCTTCGCGCGTGCTGACCGAGCGCGGAGCGGCCGCCGTCCAGGACTACGTGGATTTCTTCAAGAAGAACCAGGTAAGAGTCGTCAACATGAGTTGGGGCGGTTCAGTCAAAGAGTACGAAGACGACATGGAGAAGTGCGCCATCGGCAAGGACATCGACGAGCGGAAGAAGACCGCCCGCGAGTGGTTCGAAATCGAGAAAAACGCGCTGGAAAAAGCCATGCTCTCCGCGCCGGAGATTCTCTTCGTGGCTGCCGCCGGCAATGCCAATGCCGATTCGAGCTTTGAGGAAGCGATTCCGGCCGGCCTCAAAGTCCCGAACCTGCTAACCGTGGGAGCGGTCGACAAGGCCGGCGACGAAGCCTCGTTCACCAGCTACGGTCCCACCGTGGTGGTGGACGCCAACGGCTATGAAGTGGAGAGCTACATCCCCGGCGGCGACCGCCTCAAGATGTCCGGCACCTCCATGGCCTCTCCCAACGTGGCCAACCTGGCGGCCAAGATCCTGGTGGTGAATCCGAAGCTGACTCCGCCACAGGTAATCGACATCATCCGCAAGACCGGCGAGAAAACCGCCGACGGCCGACGTAACCTGATCGACCCGAAGAAAGCCATCGCCGCGGCTCAAACCATGTGATGCCGCGGCGTGTCTTCTAATGCGGACATCCAGGCATTCACTCGATTGCCGCGCTCAGCGGCCTATGGGTCTGTAAGCGAGAAGCCGGAGGCCTCCCGTCCTCCCTGGGATTGTGGCTGGCATTACAGCAAAACGACGGACGGGCCGACCAGCTCAAAAAGCGGCTGCTTGACTACGCGGCCTGACGTACTCGAAGCCAGCGTCGCGCAAATCTCGGGTACATTGGTTTGAGGGTAAAATCCATCGAGCGGAGGGATGCAGTCATGCCCCTGACTACGGACGAAAAACTGTTAGCCCTTAGCACCGACGTGCTCAAAGGGTTCGAGAAAGCGGATGGAGGTATCCATCCAGGTTTCAGACCTGCTCATGCGAAAGGTATTCTGCTGGCAGGTCGATTCACTCCTTCTTCGGAAGCCTCCTCACTTACGAGCGCACCGCACATCACCCGGCATTCTACGCCGGTGACGGTGCGCTTCTCGGATTTTGCGGGAATCCCAAGTGTCGCCGATAACGATGTGCAACATGCCAGCCCACGCGGTTGTGCGATCCGCTTCCACCTTGCCGAGCATGTTCACACCGACATCGTTTCTCATTCGGTGGACGCTTTCCCGGTGCGCACCGTGGAGGAGTTCCTGGACTTCCTCAACGCGTTGCTTGCCACTGATCCGGCGGGGCCGCATCCGAACGCTATCGAGCAGTTTTTAGGCGCGCATCCCCCGGCCCTCACGTTCGTGCAGATTCCCAAGCCGATCCCGACCAGCTTCGCCAAGGAGTCCTTTTTCGCGGTATCCGCGTTCCGGTTCACCAACGCGCTGGGCGTAAGCCGCTACGGGCGCTACCGTGTGCTGCCAGTGGCAGGCAACGAATACCTGGACGAGGCGGGGGCGGCTGCAAAGTCGCCGAACTTCCTCTTCGACGAGATCCAGGAGCGGATCGCGAAGGGCCCGGTGGGGTTCCGCATCTTAGTGCAACTGGCGGAGGACGGCGACACCGTTGACGACGCCACTGTGCGGTGGCCAGAGGATCGTGCACTGATCACGTTTGGTGAAATCAGCTTGACCGGGATTACGCCGGACAACGCACGGGAGCAGCAGCAAATCATATTCGATCCCATTCCGCGGGTGGAGGGTGTCGAGGCCTCAACGGATCCGCTGTTCGAGCCGCGGGCAAATATCTACTTAATGGCGGGAAGACGGCGCCGGTCGGCCGGAAAGGCATAGCCGATGAAATGCGACAGCCCATGCAGGGTACAATTCAGGACGGCGCGTGATTAGCGACGGGCAGTACGGAAATATTTGCGCGCAGAAAATACCAGCCACGGCGCCGCCGCAACTACAAGGTTAACAATTCACGGCAGTACCGCACGATTGGCCCTATCCTTGCGATCAAGTTCCTTGGGAGGTAACCGCTGTGAGAACTAGCACTCTAATCGTCGCTCTCGGGCTCACGCTCCCGGCAAGGACAGCAAGCTACTAACTCGTCACCTTAATTCCAGAGGCAACCCATGCTCAGTTATCTGGTGGATCTCGTCGTTGACGTGCAGGAGCGGCTCCAGGCCTCGGAGCGGACTTTCCTGTTTCTGGATTTCGACGGTACGCTGGCGCCCATTGACGCGGATTTCACAGCGCCGAAGCTCGATCCGCGCACCGCCGAAACGCTGGCGCTTCTGGGCTCGCAAGCGTCTGTAGTCACCGCCATCATTAGCGGCCGCGCGGTGGAGGATCTATTCGCGCGCATCCGGCTGCCCGGTCTGATCTACGCGGGCAATCACGGCATGGAGATCTTCGGCCGGGATCTCCGTTTTGTCGAGCCTCAGGCCGCCCGAAGGCGGGATCGCCTGGAGCGTCTTTCGAATGAAATCGCGATGCGGCTTCGGTCCATTGCGGGAGCGGTTGTGGAGTTCAAGGGCCTTACCGCCAGTGTCCATTATCGTCAAGCGGCGGAACCGGACCACGCGGAAATTCACGAGTCGGTGCGCATAGCCGTTGGACATGATGGTGAGTTGTTTCGTATGATTCACGGCCTAAAGGTCATCGAGATCGTCCCCCGCACGAACTGGAACAAAGGCGCTGCGGCGCTATGGATCATCAACCACCTCGGAGACGAAAGAGACTTGACGATCTATCTCGGCGACGACGCCGGAGACGAAGAGGCCTTTTCGGTGTTGCCGGATGCCGTCACCATCAAGGTGGGCGCGCAGCCCAGTAGCGCAGGCTACCGACTGCCACACCCGGCTGCCGTTCATGAGCTCCTGCGATGGCTGGCCACCCATTCAGCGCAGCGGGCGCAGGGGGCGTGATCCATGACGCCCGATCCGCCAAAGCCTTTCGTATTCTTTACCGAAACGCGACTGGTCGCGTTGACCGGCCGCAAAGCTTCGAACATCGAGGAACTGCAGCAGCATCTCAGCCAGGTCTCGGGATCGTGCGTCTTTTATCACACACACTATCTCTATCTGACCCATCATTTCGAGAACCCGAGGTTCTATAACGAATTCGCCAACTGGGTTTCGGAAGCCATGCAGGAAGAACGGCTGGCGGAGCGGCTGGCAGCGATCGACCTGCTGGACATGACATCGATACGGGAACTGCGTGAAGCCATCAGCCGCGTCATTCAGAAGCACCTGGAAGGCGACAGAGCAACCCCTCGCACGTGCCCTCCGGGCGACGAGTTTCATTTCTGCGAAGCCAAGAGCTTCATTATGCCGACTGGCCTGGTGGCCACCGGCGTGCCAGAGTTCTTTGACTTGCTTGGGAACGTAACCAACGACTGTCTACACTTTCACTTCTTCGAAGCACGCCTCCGCTTAGAGCGGCCCACCAACGACTTTTCCCAATGGTTAGGCGACTTAGGCCAGCCCAGGCTAGCCAGCAGGATTAACGCGCTCAACCCTTATGTCATGACCCTGGATGAACTGAAGCACGAAATCGTGAAGTTAGGGAGGAGACACACATAGGACTCATGCCGATCCGGTTGGAGGACTACCAGGAAGTCGCGGGTCCCGGGGTGATCGAGGAGTTGCGCGCCCTGGCGGGCCGCGTGGCGGGCCGTTCCATGCAGCATATCAACTCCACACCGGTGGGCGGCGGTGTGGCTGAGATTCTCACGCGTCTGGTGCCCCTGCTGCGGGAACTGGGGGTGGACGCCACCTGGGACGTGATCAAAGGCGATCAGGCGTTCTTCGGTGTTACCAAGGCTTTCCACAATGCCCTTCACGGCAAGCCGGAACAGGTCACCGCGCAGATGTATGACATCTTTCGGGCTAACACCGAAACAAATCTGCGCGACATGAACTTCACCGGCGACACGATCTTCGTGCACGATCCACAGCCCGCCGGCCTGGTCGCGCGCAAACAGGAAATTGGCCGGCACTGGGTCTGGCGGTGTCACATCGACGTATCGGCGCCGCAACCGGACGTCTGGGAGTTCCTGCGTCCGTCTATCGAGCTGTATGACGCCGCTATTTTCTCCATGCCCGATTTCGCGCAACGGCTGCCGATGCCGCAATTCCGGATCGCTCCGTCAATCGATCCCCTGAGCGATAAGAACAAGACCGTGGATGCTTCCCTTATCACCAGAGTGCTGGAAAAATATCGGATCGATCCGAACCGGCCCGTGCTCACCCAGATTTCGCGGTTTGATCGCTTCAAAGATCCGCTCGGTGTCATCGCTGCCTATAACCTGGTGAAGAAGCGGCACCGCTGCCAGTTGGTACTCGCTGGCGGCGGCGCCCCCGACGACCCCGAAGGAGAGGAAGTTCTCCACGAAGTCCAACAGGCGGCCGCCGCCGACCCCGACATCCATGTGCTCCTGCTGCCTCCGTTCAGCGACCTGGAGATCAACGCCCTGGTCCGCGGCTCGACCGTGATCATCCAGAAGTCGATCCGGGAAGGCTTCGGCTTGACGGTGAGCGAGGCGCTCTGGAAGAGGAAACCGGTAGTCGGCGGAGCCACAGGCGGCATCAAGCTGCAGGTCATCGACGGCATAACCGGTTACTTGGTGCATTCCGCGGAGGGCGCGGCGACTCGCATCATGCAACTGCTCAGTGACCGGAAGTTACGGGAAAGGATGGGAGAGAACGGATATCGCCACGTCCGGCAGAACTTCCTGGTCACGCGGCATGTGAGAGACTATCTCCTCACCATGCTGGCGCTGGAGCATCCGGGTGAGAGCATGATTTACCTGGAATAAGTCGAAACGAACAGGCAAGTTGCATACTTACCCGGCGCTTTTGGGTGTTCCCGAAGGGCAGGCTCAGCTACCACCCGCATATGCCGCTGCTTTTGGCTCGTCCGCGGCCCTGGCAGCCGGCTCCAGCCGGATAGCCGCAAGTTCCGCGATCAGGTTTCCCGCCCAGCGGTAGACGTTGTGTTCTTCCACTGCGGCGCGCATGCGCTGCATGCGGGCGCGCCTTTCTTCGGCCGGCATCGCAAGGGCGGTGTGGATGGCTTGGGCCAGCTCATCGGAGTCGTATGGATTCACCACCAGAGCATCGGGCAGCTCATGGCTGGCGCCGGCGAACCGGCTCAGGATCAACACGCCGTCCTCATCCTGGCGCGCCGCGACATACTCTTTGGCAACCAGGTTCATCCCATCATGCAGCGACGTGACCAGGCAGAAATCGGCCTCGCGATAATACCGCTGGACCTCCGCATGGCTGTGATGCTCGTTCAGAAACACAATCGGTTTCCAGGCGCCTGCTCGGAAGCGGCGGTTGATCCGGTCGGCTTCTTCCTCCACTTCGGTCATCAGATCCTGGTAGCGCTTAATCCGCGTCCGGCTGGGCGCGCCGATCTGCACAAACACCAGCTTCTCGCGGTAAAACGGATGCAGGTCGAGGAGCCGCTCGATAGCGCGAAACCGCTCCGGAATCCCCTTCGTATAGTCGACCCGGTCAACGCCCAGGCCCACGTACACCGGTTCACCGCCCAGTTGTCGGGAGAGCCCGGCGTGCTCCACTGGAACCGCGGTGCCGTTCTCGTGGAACGCCACGCTGATGGGGAAGGGTCTCACACTCGTGAGGTGCTCCTGCCGGTTCACGGCGAAGTGTTCCCAATCGATGCGCGACTCGAGCGCGTGATCCACGGTCTCCAGGAAATTGTTGCAATGCGCCTGGATGTGGAAGCCGACCAGGTCCGCCCCCAGCATGCCGTCGAGGAGTTGACTTTGCCACGGGCAGATACCAAAAGCCTCCGGATTGGGCCACGGAATGTGCCAGAAAATGGCTACGCGCGCGTCCGGCCGGCGTTCCTTGATCAGGCGTGGCAGCAGAGCGAAGTGATAGTCCTGAACGAGGACAAGAGGTTCTTTTTCCGCTTCCATTTCTTCCAGCAGAACGTCGGCGAACTTCTGGTTCACGGCGCGGTATTGTTCCCAGTCGGCCGCGCGAAATGCCGGCCGTGTGTGAGCGATGTGGCAGAGCGGCCAAAGCCCCTCATTGGCGAACCCGAAATAGAAGCCGTGCTCTTCTTCCTTGCCGAGCCAGACGCGCCGCAGCGTGTACTGGGGGTGATCGGGTGGCACGCGCAACCGGCCATGCTCGTCAGCCGTCTCCCGGTCCGCGTCTCCCGTGCCTTGCGCGACCCAGGTGCCGTCGCAGGCGCGCAGCACCGGTTCGAGCGCGGTCACCAGTCCGCTCGGGGGAACCGACCAAGTGACGGCGCCGCCGGAATAGATGTGCTCGTAGGGCTCGCGGTTCGAGACAGCGAAGAGGCGGCTGCCGTTCATTTTGCTCTGCATGGAAACCCGCAGTCTCTCGGGCGTCCATCGAGTGAGCGCCGCGTCGCGCAGGCGGGCCTCTTCCTCCGCCGCGCGCCGCGCTGCGTTGAGGCTGGTCGCGATCTGGGCCATTTCGTCGGTCAGGGGCTGGAAGAATCCTTCCTTTGGCGGTGAGACTTCGAGGCTGGCGCGCCCCGTCCGCAGGTCGCGCAACCATTCCGTCAGGTGCTGCACCGGCTTGCCCAGGTTCCAGCGCACAATCAGCAACGTCAAGCCGACGATCAGCAATGTCTGAGCCACGCTGCTGATCGCGTGGCGCACCACTGGAACCGCGATAAACGCCACTCGATGAAAGACAGCCAGGGCACCGGCCTCCCGTCCCCCGGCGTAAAGCGGCAGCGCGGCGATATGCATCGGCCGGTCACCCAGGCGGAAGAACTGCGCGCGCTCCTGTCGCGCATCGAGGGCGTTGACTACCGCCGCCGGTGTCGCAGTGAGCTGCGTCCGGAGTCCCGGCGTGATGGCTAGCGGTTGCCCGCGTTCATCGTACACCGCCATTCCAGCCAGATGATCCTGGTTCTCAAACCGGCCAACCAGGATCTCCAGTTCCTGGGAGGAACCACTTTCCAGTGCAACTTCAACCGGTCGCCGCTGACTCTCGGCGATCGCCGAGGCCTGCCGGCGCACTTCGTCCTCGAGAGCGCGCATTTCGGCCTTCGCCTGGAAGACCGCAAAGCCCAGCGATACGGCGGCAACTCCGCCCAGTAATGACATCATCAAGCGGCGACTTAGTTGCATTCATAGCCTCCCATGGGCGCACAAGGGCCATTTGTCACTCAGCGCAAGTCAGCAGTGGAGCCACTGTTTCGCACAACATGTGTAGAAACGTGCCCCCGGTCGCGCGGCGCCTATCGTTATGCACGAACACGGTTCTCTCAAGCACACAGGCGATTTCGAATCCTTCGACTGCTTGTGCACCTGATTGTCCAAACGGCCGCAAACGATTCACCCGACAGGTAGTAAGCGAATCCACCGGACCTGGCGCCGCCTGCTGAGAGAGTAATTTTTGCACCGTTCGCAGAGACCACTCTTATGGCGGAAGGCTCGGATGTCTTATATGCAACAGAGCCGAAAATCCCCTATCGAGTCACATGCCCGACTGCTTCAGGAAGTCGACGGCGACCTCGGCTACGGGGCGATGCTCGGCGTCTACTTTATAGTTGAGCTGCCGCATGATCCGGTTAGTGAATTTATCGGACAGGTCCTGGAGCGCGGTCTCTAAATCGGGAATCCTGTCCAGACTGTCGCGACGTACGGCGATCGAAACCTGGTAGGGCGGAAAGGCATGGCGATCGTCGGTGAGCACCTTGAGATCCAGTTTCGAGAGGAGCCCATCCGTGGCATTGGCGGCGATCATGTCCACCTGACCCTGTTCGAGAGCGTGGTAGAGAAGTCCGAGGTCCATACTGACCGGGGCTGCGGGAAAGCGCAGGTGGTAGGTGTTCTTGAGGGCAGCCAGGCCATCCGCACGCTGTTCGAACTCGTATCCCGCGCCGAGTTTCCATCCCTCCGAGACGCCGGCGGCATCGCTGAGGGTTTCCAGGTGTCGGCGGCGCGCCTCGGGTCCGCGCACCACGATGGCAAAACCGTTGTCGATGCCGAGCGGGGCGAGCCATTCGATCTTGAAACGGCGCCGATACTCCGAGCGGACACGGTCCAACACGGGAGCTTGGTCGACGGCGCCGGCGGAGTCTTTCAGAATCGCCGCCCAGGCTGTGCCGGTGTATTCGGGATAGAGATCGATCTCGCCGTTAATGAGCGCCTGATGGGCAAGAAGGGTCCCACCGAGATTGAAACGCCGGTCGACCTTTCGATGCAAACGGTGCTCCAGATGCTGCGCGATGATTTCGCCGAGCACGATCTGTTCGGTGAAATTCTTCGAGCCGATCCGGATCGCGCGATCCGTATGCGAGCAGGCGCCCAACAGGAGCGCCACGATCAGACAGCCGAGACTCTTCGTTCGATCCATCCCAACCCTCCATCCGCCAGCAGGGCTAAGAGCGCTGCGGGCACTGCCCCGGCAAGAATCTGCGTGGAATCGACGGAGGCCACGCCGCGAAAAATGAAGACACCCAGCCCACCGCCACCGATGGCAGCCGCAATGGTGGCGGTACCGATGGTGGTGACGGTGGCAACGCGAATACCGGCAAGAATGGTTCGCGCGGCCAGCGGCAATTGCACCTGGCGGAGAATCTGGCCTTCCGTCATTCCCATCGCGGTCGCCGCTTCGCGGACCGCGGGATCGACGGAGTCGATGCCCACGAAGGTATTGCGAAGAATCGGCAAGAGCGCATAGAGAACCAGCGAGACGATTACGGTTCTGGAGCCAATCCCACCGATCCAGGGAATGGGAATCAGAAAGCCGAAAAGAGCCAAGCTGGGAATAGTCTGTACGACGCTGGCGAACCCAAGGATCCATCTTCGAAAAGAGGCGCGGCGAGTGAGAAGAATGCCGCCCGGAATGCCGATCAGAATTGCCACTGTCATTGCGCTCCCGACGAGCACCAGGTGCTCGGTGGTGAGACGCAGGATGTCGCTTGCAAGGTCGGCGCGCATGGGGAACTAATCTTCTAGACCTTTCAGGAATGCGCGGGCTTCCGTGGTTTGGGCGCTACGGAAATTCTCGGAAGAGACCACCGTCTCGAGTTGTCCACCTGCCAGCATCGCAATGCGGGTGCCGAGTCGCAGAGCTTCGCGAACGTCGTGAGTGACGAAAACGGAGGCCGTACGGAACTCGCGGTTCAGGGCCAGAAACTCCTGTTGGAGCTCGCGGCGGGTGACGGGATCGAGGGCGGCGAAGGGCTCGTCGAAAAGCAGCAGAGTGGGTTTCGCGGCGAGGGCGCGAGCAACGCCTACGCGTTGCCTTTGGCCGCCGGAAAGTTGCCGCGGATAGCGGGCGCGGAATTCGGCGGGCGGCAGACCGACCTTCCGCAGGAGTTCATCCACGCGATCCTCGATGTCGGCCGGACTCCAGGCCTCCAGGGATGGTACCAGGCCGACGTTGCGCGCAACTGTGAAATGCGGGAAGAGTCCCGACTCCTGGATGACATAGCCGATACGCCGTCTTAGCTGGATAGGATCCCATTCCACTGTGGAACGGCCTTCCACCAAGACCTGTCCGGACGTGGGGAACAGCAGGCCGTTGATCATTTTGAGAGCGGTGGTCTTGCCCGAGCCGCTTCGGCCGAGGAAGACGAGCGTCTCGCCGGCCTCAACACTTAAGCTGAGGTGAGAGAGGATCGCGTTACCGGCCAGTTGGTAGCCAACGTCGCGAAATTCGACCACGGGCATGCCGAAGCATTGTATAGCAGAAGGCTGTAGGTGTGCAGGGTTCAAGCCGCGATCAGAAGAGTTTCGGCGAAGGGCCATTCGGCGTCTACCCATTGAGCCTGGCGGCGAAAACCGGTCCGCTGCGCAAGCGAGTCCACCTCAGCGAGGGAATACTTGTGGCTGGTCTCCGTCCAGATAGTCTCGCCTTCACCGAACGTGACGGAGAAGCCGGGAAGGCCGACGGTTACGCGCTGGACCCGCGTCGAACGCAGGTGCATCTCGATGCTCCGGGTTTCGGCATTGAAGAGAGCGACGTGCTCGAATCCATCGAGCCGAAAATCAGCATGGAGTTCGGCATTGACTCGCGCCAGCAGATTCAGATTGAAAGCGGCAGTTACCCCGAGCGAATCGTCGTACGCGCGGATCAGCCGATCCGCGGGTTTTTCGAGGTCGGTTCCCAGAAGCAGCGCGTCTCCGGAATTCAGGAGGCTACAAATGTGCTGCAGAAATACAAGATCGGCAGGACGGTCGAAATTGCCGATCGTACTGCCCAAGAACAACAACAGGATGCGCTGCCCGGCGCGGCGGCGGGCGGTTACTTCGGAGAGGCCGTCGAGATACTCGCGTTCAAAGCCGACGATGCTGATGCAATCGATGTCGGCCAAGTCCCGGCGGCAAATAGCGAGAGCGGTGGGCGAAATCTCGATTGGGTAGTAAGAGGTGTGACGACGTCGGCCGAAGGCCTCCAGGATCGACCGTGTCTTGCGTCCGTTGCCGCTTCCGAGTTCCGCGACAACGGTATCGCCGGGCAGGCGATCTGCGATCTCATGGGCGCACCGCTGTAGCACGCGCTCGTCGGCGCGGGTAAGGCCATACTCCGGCAGAACGCTGATGACTTCAAACAGCCTCGAGCCTACCTCATCATAGAGGTATTTCGAGGCCAGTTCCTTTTGACCGGACTTGGTCAGACCGTTGCGAACGTCTCTCGCGAAGGACGATGGTGCATCGAGAACAAATGCTCTGCTAGCCAAGGGTCAAACTCCTCTCGCGCACCGGAATCCGGCGTAAACATATTGATAGTGCGGCTGAAACCAGTTGCGGAAGGAACGGCGCAGCATGCACGCGGCAGTGCGTGGGGAGCCTCCCTTGAGAACGTAGTGCTTGCCGTCGAAGAAGTCGGCCGAGTAGCCGCGATAGGACGCGTGAGCTTCGAAGCCGCGAAACGGGGCAAACCGGCTGGCGGTCCACTCCCATCCGTTGGCCATCAGACCACCGAGTCCAAAGGCGCTGCGGGCGCCAGGGAATGCATTCACCGGAGCCGGGTCCCATCGTGCGAAATCGAAATAGCCGCGTTGGGGGCTCGGCGGCTCGTCGCCCCACGGATACTCGCGCTCTTCGCCTTGCCGAGTGACGTAAGCGGCGCGGTGCCATTCGGCTTCATCCGGCAGTCTCCCGCCGGTCCACTGAGCATACGCAGCAGCCTCGGCATGACTCACATAGACCGGCCAATTGAAGGGAAGCGGAATTTCCTCGAACATGGTGCGATAGCGCCACTCATCTCCCGACGGTTTCCATAACACCGGATGCGTGATGTGGTGCTGGCACTTCCACCGCCACGCGGCGTCGGACCACAAGGCGCGATTCTGGTAGCCCCCGGCCTCGATGAATCCGAGATAGTCGCCGTTGGTCACCTTGTAGCAATCAATAACGAATGCGGGCACCTCGACCGGTTGTGTGTCGAATTCATTGTCCCAGCCGAAGCCGCAGTTCCGTGGGGCGCCCAGCGTCGCCGAACCCGCGGGAATTCCCACAGTTTCGTGTCGCACCGATTCGGCCAACGGCACCGCCTGCTGAGCTACCGGAAGTTTTGATTCGTACGGCAACTCGTGCAGCATGTAAGACAGGGTTTCCGCGTGCATCAGACGATGTTCCAGTGCCATGCGGAGAAGCCAGCCATCGTGCGAAGCGTCATCGAGGATTTCCCGCACGCGACGCACATAACTCCGGATGTCGGACAGCGACGGCCAGTCCGACGGAGTATCTGTAGGCAGGCCCCGATCCACAGGATCGATACCGAAGGCAAATAGCCTATCGAACACGGGATGGAACGGTTCCACGTTGTGCATGTGAGGCCGCAACAGATTCCAGTCGAAGGCTTCTAGATGGCCCACATAGAATACAATCCGGTGCCGTTCGGGAATGGGGCGCTCGTAGAGGGAATCCGTACGGACCATGTCAAACAGCTTATCGGACTGTTTCCTCGCTTCAGCCAATTGGGACACTGGGTTCATGGAAGTCAATTCAGCCTTGTGTTTCGTCCTTCTCGACCGCGCGGCCGACCTTGGTCATGGGCCGTTCTCCGAGCAGGGCCTTCTTCCCGGAACGGCGCACCTCAGCTTCGGTAAGCCTAGCCCACCACGATGAGATGCGAAGGTGCCAAATCGAGATTCAAAAGAAGCTGTTGGTGAGATAGGATACACTTTCGACGCCGGGAATCGAGGGTATCCATTGCACGAGGTCGGAAAACCAACGGGCTGTGGACAGCGCCCTCATGTGTCTGCGCGGCTTTGGTATCGGCATGCCTGCGCATCCGAGCCAGGAGCAGGTCCGGGCCGAATACGAAACCGTGTGGCAAGCCCTGAATGGCCGTCCGTTCAGTGGTGGGGTTCCGGTGCGCTCTCGTACCGAATGGCTTAGACTTTGCCAGCTTTTTCACAATGTTAACCTTTGAAGTTTCCGCAACTGAGGTAGAATCCTATAACCGGCTGGTTGCCATTCATTCTCACGTTCAAAGTTAGCCCATGAGGTGTAGGTGAAAGGGTGCCCGAATCCGCCCAACCGCAAAATGACTTCTCACTCGATGCTTCGATGCCAGATGGTGCGGCATGTCGCGAGTGATCGCGAGACAACGAAGCGGAACGTAGCGCGGGCTGGTTTCGATCAGAGGAAAACGCGGAACACATCTCCCATTCATAAAGGAGTAAGGCCATGACTACCTTAGATGTGATCGGGTCAAGTCCGAAATTCCGGGCATTGATGACAGTAGTGGAGAGGGTTGCACCAGTAGACTCCGCGGTCTTGATCCAGGGCGAAACAGGCACGGGAAAAGAAGTGATTGCGAGAGCCATTCATGAGGCCAGCCCTCGCCGGAACCACCGTTTTGTGGCACTCAACTGCGCAGCGATTCCGAGCACGTTGCTGGAAAGCGCACTGTTCGGCCACGAAAGAGGCGCTTTCACGGGCGCATGGGAGCAAACCAAGGGACGATTTCAGATGGCGGATGAGGGCACGCTCTTTCTGGACGAGATTAGCGACATGCCGTTGGAACTTCAGCCCAAGCTCTTACGCGCCCTGCAAGAGCGGGAGTTCGAGCGTTTGGGTGGCACCCAGACCGTCCGGGTCAACGTGCGGGTGGTGGCGTCGGCAAACCAGGATCTCGGGCAGCTCGTGAGTAAGAAGCTGTTTCGGGCTGACCTGTTCTACCGGTTGAACGTAGTCCCAATCTGCCTGCCTCCGCTGCGTGAACGCGTTCAGGACATCCTGCCGCTGACGGAGTTCTTCATAACACAATTTGCTGCCCGCCTCAATAAGACGATCGACTCCATTCCCGATGAAGTGGTGGAGGCCCTCAAAGCATACGACTGGCCAGGTAATGTTCGTGAACTACAGAATTGCATCGAGCGCGCGATGCTCTTTTCGCCGGGATCGGTGCTGCGTCTGCCGCTGGACTTGAAGCAGACGGTGAAGCAGAGCTCGGAGAGCGCTGCACGCACGCTCGCCGACGCCGATCGGGAGCATATCCTGGAGACATTGAAGCAAACCGACTGGCTGATCGGAGGGCAGGGCGGAGCGGCTGATCGGCTTGGATTGCCGCGAACTACGCTGATTTATAAGATGAGAAAGCTTGGAATTGAGACACGCCGATCGCCGAGGGCGCGCGCCATTCGGCAGCAGTGCCGTGCCGCCGCGAGCTGTTGAGAAGACACCGCGTATCAGGGCGTGTTGGTGGATGCCACTATCAACGAGGTGTCATCATAATCGAGTCTTCCGATGCTCGGACTACACGGAGGCCGCAATTTGCGTGCCCAGGACCTTGCTGCCGCGGTGGCCCCGCACGCGCCATTGGATCCCCCGCGGTCAGCAGATGCCACCGAAAACGGCGGGCACGATTCTAATAAGCCTACGCCGTGGGGCATCCAACCCGCCGAACAAAGGAGTTCAATGACCAAGACCTACGACGCGATCATCATCGGAACCGGTCAGGCTGGTCCCTTCCTGGCCCAGCGCCTGGCAGGGGCGGGAATGAAAGTTGCGATCATTGAGCGCAAATTGTTCGGCGGCACGTGCGTCAACACCGGGTGCACACCCACGAAGACTATGGTCGCAAGCGCCTATGCGGCCCATATGGTTCGTCGCGCAGCCGATTTCGGAGTGGTCGACAATGGCCCGTCGAGCGTCGACATGAAGCTCGTCAAATCGAGGAAGGACGCGATTGTGGGGCAGTCGAGAACCGGCGTCGAGAGCTGGCTGAGAGGCATGACCAACTGCACCGTGTACCAGGGCAACGGTCGCTTCGAGTCCTCAAAAGAGGTGAGCGTCGGCTCCGAGAGGCTCACGGCGAATCGGATATTCATCAACGTAGGCGGTCGCGCAGTGGTGCCTAAGATGCCCGGCATCGAAGAAGTCCCATACCTTACCAACAGCTCCATCATGGACGTCGACTTTCTTCCGCGTCATTTGGTCATCATAGGCGGCGGCTATATCGGCCTGGAATTCGCGCAAATGTACCGCAGGTTCGGGAGTGAAGTGACGATTATCGAGACGGCGTCGCACCTGGCTCAGCACGAAGATGAGGATGTTTCGACTGCCATCCGGGGGATCCTCGAGCAGGAAGGCATCAACGTCCGGCTGAACGCAACTTGTATTGGTTTTTCGAGGCGCGGCGAAGAGATTCTGGCTCACGTTGACTGCGTCAGTGGCGATCCGGAGGTAAGCGGGTCACACGTCCTGCTGGCGGTGGGACGCCGTCCAAATACCGATGACCTCGGTCTCACAGAGGCAGGCGTTGCCGTCGATAAACGCGGGTACATTGTCGTTGATGACCAGTTGCGCAGCAGCGTCCCTGGAATCTGGGCGTTAGGGGATTGCAACGGGAAAGGCGCATTCACCCACACGGCCTTCAACGATGCTGAAATTGTCGCGGCGAATCTTCTGGACAATGACCCGCGCAAAGTCAGCGATCGCATTACCGCTTATGCTTTGTACATTGACCCCCCGCTCGGCCGTGCGGGCCTGACGGAGGCGGAGGTCCGCAAAAGCGGCCGCCACGCGCTGATTGGCAGGCGGCCGATGACGAAGGTCCGTCGTGCCGTTGAGAAGGGCGAAGCGCAGGGTTTTATGAAGATCATCGTGGATGCCCAAACTCACCAGATCCTCGGAGCTGCCATCCTTGGAACTGGCGGCGACGAGGCCATTCACTCGATCCTTGACGTGATGTACGCCAGGGCGCCGTATACCCTCATTCAGCGGGCCGTGCACATTCACCCGACCGTTTCGGAGCTCATCCCTACAATGCTCGGCCAACTCCAGCCGCTTGCAGACACAGCCGGCGCTCCGCGGTAGCGCAAATAGATGAAAGGCGTAGACCAGTCGATTCCGCTTTGTCGTCTTCGGCGTCTCCATCGGACAGAACTCCCGTTGGGTACTGTGGAGTTGGCGCGTTACCTGATTGGCAAGGTAGTGGTGCATGATACCGATGATGGCAGGCTCAGCGGGCGCATCGTCGAGACAGAGGCTTATCCGGTCGGTGATTCGGCAGGACACGCATTTCGCGGCGAGACGCGTCGCAATGCCTCACTATTCCTTGGGGCAGGTTACGCTTACGTATACTTCACCTACGGTTCGTCGTTCATGCTGAACGTGACGAGCGAGTCGGTCGGGGTCGGCGCGGGCGTCCTGTTGCGTGCCCTCGAACCACTCGAGGGAATCGATCGGATGCAACGCTTCCGCGGCGGGGTGGGTCTGCTCGATCTAGCCCGGGGGCCAGGCCGGCTAGCCCAGGCGATGCAGATTGATCTCAGGCAAGATGGTCTGGACCTGTGCGCCGCCGGTCCACTCTGGCTCGCGACGAGCCGGCGGAAAACGGGCGACATCGGCAAAAGTGTGCGCATCGGTTTGACCCGCAACGTGGATCGCAAACTGCGCTTCTACGAACGAGCGAATCCGTACGTGAGCGGACCAAAGAGGTTACGCGAGTAGTCACGCCGGACAGATTGGCGTCGACCCGCTGAGTCGGCCCGCGGACAATAGCGTGCGCCAGGCCCCTGCTCTGTCTTTCATTTCTATATTTTCGCTGTGGTACGCGACATGCTCGCACCAGGCACCGATGGCCGAAGAGACGCCAAAACAAAGGCGAACGAACGTGAGAGCACTGATAAAGGCCGCCGCTTACGCAAGGTCCGACGCGGTGGCCCTCCAGCCAAATATCTAGGAAAGGATTGCAAAGACATGCCAGAAGCGACTTGGCAGCCTCACGAGAAACACGGACGGCTCACCACGCAGAGTGACCTGCCAGACAGTGTCTACGCGTTTCCAAAGCAGCGTAAAGAACCACTGACCGACGCACAACATGTGCGTAACGCTATCGCGCGGTTCGATCAGGTCATCGACGTCTCGGATGCCGACCGTGCTTTGGCGTTCGCGAACATCGAGAAAGCTGCAAACTACTACGACGTCGACCTCGCGGAAACGTCATGGCACGACCTGGGCATTCACCCTCAAAAGGGCAAAAGAGAGGCTAACACCAAAGGCGCCCTTACGCATGGACACCGGGCGCAGAGCTAAGACTCCACTGGTCAGAGAGTCGGCCGGCAGAATGAGAACTGGCACGAGGGAAGTGACACTCTCAACCAGCCAGAACCATGCTTGAAGAGGAGACAACACATGACGGACCCAAACGCAGTGATCGCAGTGTATGACAAACACTCGGCCGCGGAAGACGCGGTGAGGGAACTTCAGAAGTCAGGCTTTGACATGAAGAAGTTGTCAGTCGTGGGGAAGGATTACCACTCGGACGAGCAAGTCGTTGGCTACTACAACGCGGGAGACCGCATGAAGTATTGGGGGAAGTGGGGCGCTTTCTGGGGCGGCTTCTGGGGCTTGCTGTTTGGCGCCGCATTCTTTTGGGTGCCCGCGATAGGCCCAGTGCTGGTTGGCGGTCCATTAGCGGCATGGATCGTCGCCGGCCTGGAAAACGCGGTGGTAGTCGGCGGTTTGAGTGCCATCGGTGCCGGTCTGTACAGCATAGGTATACCGAAAGACAGCATCGTGACCTACGAGACGGCCATAAAGGCGGGCCAGTATGTGGTAGTTGCTCATGGAACCGCCGCTGAGGCGGCTGAGGCTAGGAGGATCTTGAGTACATTGAAACCAACCACTCTGACCGATCACGTTCTCAAACCCGCTACGCAAGCGGCGGCCCGTTGAGCGCATCGTGAGGTGGAGATCAGCTCGGTGTATGGTTTGTCACTAAAGGCGTAGCTGACGAAGTATGGCTGCGCTCGTGTAAGGTTTCGTTTACTGACTGGGTACGCATCGTACAAGGAGATGAAGTATGAAAGCGGTTGTTGTCCACCAATATGGGGGTCCGGAGGTACTGAAGTTTGAGGACTATCCCGATCCTGTGCCGCGTGCGGGCGAGGTGCTGGTGCGGGTCGCTGCCACCAGCGTGAATCCGATCGACTACAAGCGGCGTGCTGGATTAACAAAGGATTTTTATCCCATCCAGTTCCCTGGCCTCATAGGAGTCGATATTGCGGGGACTGTGGTCAAGATTGGGCCGGGGGTGGATGGCTTCTCCGTCGGCGACCGGGTGTTCGCCATGGCGGACAATACTTACGCCGAACTTTGTGCCATCAATGTAGCGATCTTGGCGAAGATTCCCAAGGGGCTCGATTTGATCCGTGCGGCGGCGCTGCCGCTGGTG
>Ga0187851_10000162_pt1 | contig 71348 bp, 66 predicted proteins | sample June2016WEW_6_10_FD_132997 | JGI IMG/M metagenome (GOLD analysis project Ga0187851, IMG submission 132997) | Peatland microbial communities from SPRUCE experiment site at the Marcell Experimental Forest, Minnesota, USA - June2016WEW_6_10 | ecosystem: Environmental > Terrestrial > Soil >... | reverse complement strand
TTGACCGGAATGGCCAATGCACCCCTAATCTCTTAAACCGATTTTTCATCCAGCCTCTCGCTTTTCAGGAAAATCCGCACATAAATGTCGCGGCATCAATCGCTATTGGCCGACAGTGAATTTTTTTATACAAATTTCCCGCTGACGGTGTCTATGTAATGAAATCGTGAGCGATTGGCGCGAAAATCTGTACACGAAGAAAGCGGCGGAGTTGATTCTCTATGGCCGCGCACTGGGCCTTGGCCATGGTGAAGCGGAGGATGTTTTGCAGGAAACCTTTCTCGCGCTTCTGCAAAAACCGGAACCGCCGGCCAGGCTGGAACATTATTGCCTGCGCAGTTACCGAAATCGCGCGCGGAATTACCGGCGCTCTTTGTGGCGTCGGTTGACGCGCGAACTGGAGGCGCACCGGTGGTTTGAGAAAAGCCCGGCGGAAAGTCCGGCTGAGCGTGACGCGATGCATTGCCTCGCCAAACTGCCGATGGAGCAGCGCGAAGTGATTGTGTTGAAAATCTGGCATCGCTGCACGTTCGAGGAAATTGGCGGGGTGCTGGATATTTCACCCAACACCGCCGCGGGCCGATACCGTTACGGTTTGCAAAGGATCAAAGTCTGTCTGGAAAGGACAATGTATGAAAGAGATGAACTGGCTGGAAAATCAATTAAGTTCCTGGGAACCGCGCCGGCCCTCGGCGAGTATTAAACGGCGGCTTTTCCCCACGCCGTCCTCCAGACCCAATCCCGGCATGAGCTTTAACTGGCTCGCTCCGGCGACCGTTTGCATGCTGCTGGCCCTGGCGGTCTTCAAACAGGAAAATTACATTTCGGCCGCGTCACCCCGTCACGATGCCGCGGTGGCCATGATGTTGAGCAATCAAAGCTCCGTCCCCTATCTGACCGGCGGCCCGTCACAGATCGAGCACAATATTTTGCCCGCCACTTTTGAATCGACAAACCGCAGCGGTTCCCCTTCTACTATCGGTTTTAAGCCGTTCATAAAATCAAACGACTGACGTCAAAAATGGAAAAGCAAACACCGAAGAACGCCAAGGGCCAGGCGGTAAAACCGGCGCCCGCCGCCAAAACGTCTCCACCGGCACCCCTGCGAGTGCCTCCGCTCTTCCGTAAAATCGACTGGCTGGCTTTGGTCATCACCTTTGCGGTGATTTGGACCGTATATTTTCTGACGCTGGCGCCGGAACAAACTTTGGAGGATTCCGGCGAGTTGTGCACCGGCTCTTTCTACGCCGGGATTCCCCACCCGCCGGGTTATCCGTTCTGGGCCATCTATTCCTGGCTTTGGACAAAACTGCTGGTGGTCGGAAACGTAGCGTGGCGGGTGGAAGTGGGCGAAGCAACCGCCGCCGCCCTGGCTTGCGGTTTGGTAGCCTTCATGGTTTCGCGGGGCAGCAGCATGCTCATGGAAGGGATTGAAGAACTGCGGAGCCTGACCGGCAAATGGGAAAATATCATCTGCCTGGTTTCCGGAACTGTCGCCGGGCTGCTGCTGGGCCTCGGAAGCGTCATGTGGAGCGAGTCGGTCGCCATCAATCGAATCTCCCCCTTCGGCGTGCCTTGGTTGATGATCGTATTGGTCTGTCTTCTGCGGTGGATTTATGCTCCGCACCAACGCGGCTACCTCTACACCGCCATGTTTTTCTTTGGCATCTGCGCCACCATTCACCAAACCCTGCTCATCGCAGCCATGGGTATTGAAGTCGCCATCGCTGCCACCCAACCCCGGCTTGGCCGCGACCTCTTTCTGGGCAACAGCATCGTATATGTGCTGGGGTTGATAGCAAACAGCATGCACTTCACCAACATGCTCGATACTGCCTTGGTGGTGCTGGTCATTTATCACACTGTGGGACTGGGTTCGGTTGCAGCCTGGATTTGGCTGGGGGTCAAGACCAAGGCCATTGGCACCGAATGGAAGGCGGTGCTATTGATGGGGTTGTTGTGGCTGGCAGGCGCATCATTTTATTTTTACGAGCCGATTGCCGGCATGACCGATCCGCCGATGCAGTGGGGTTATCCGCGCACGGTTGAAGGATTCTTTCATGCGTTAAGCCGTGGCCAGTACGAAAAAGCCAACCCGTCGGACATTGTCCATGATCCGGGACGTTTTGTAATGCAGCTTGGCATTCTGGTCAGTGATATCGCCACCGAGTTCAACTGGGTCTTGGTGTTTGTCGCGCTGGTGCCGTTGTTGTTTTTCTTCAAAATGCAAAAGCGTGAGCGCTCCTGGATTACCGGCCTCATCGCACTTTACATGTGCATCGGTGTCCTGTTGATGGTGCTCATGAACACATCGCCCGACCGCCAGTCCGCGGAGCTGAACAAGGTGTTTTTTATCGCCTCTCACGGTATCGTCGCAATCATGGCCGGCTATGGCATGGCGCTGATCGCCTCGTTTATGGCGACACATTACGCGGTATTTCGTCGTTGGGGGTTGCTGGGGGGCGCGGTTGCTGCGCTGATTGCGATATATTGTCTCTGGGACGCGACGGGAAAACACTATTTCGGACTCGCCGGCGAGGTCAGTCTTTTCGAGCTTCCCCACTGGATCAAGCTGGCTTTCGTCAAAGACCAGGGCGGTCTGCCCATTTATGCCAACCTGATTCTGGTTGCGATACCGTTCGTCTTTCTTTTGGCGCTGCTCCTCTACCGCAACCGCGGTCCGGTGCTGATCACGCTGGCGCTCTTTGCCACCATGCCGTTGTATTCCGGGTTGTGCCACTGGGCGCACAGCGAACAACGGTACCACTGGTTCGGCTACTGGTTCGGACATGACATGTTCACCCCGCCATTCCCCGGACCGGATGGCAAACTTACCTATGACGCCAAGTTGCGGCAACAGGCGATGAAAGGCCCCAACGGCAATCTCATCTACCCCGAAATGACCGAGGATACGATCCTTTTTGGCGGCACCGACCCCGGCCGTTTTTGTCCGACATACGCGATCTTTTGTGACAGTTTCATACCGCACAATTGCCAGCCGGCCCAGGACCAGAACTTTAACCGCCGGGACGTGTATCTGATCACGCAAAATGCCCTGGCTGACGGCACCTATCTTGATTACCTCCGCGCACAATACTTCCGCAGTCATCAAATCGACCCGCCCTTTTTCAGCGAACTTGCCCGCACGCTGCTCCACGACCAGCCCTACCAGACCAATCTGCTGGCCCGCCTTGTGTCGCCACTGGATTGGATTTTTGAAGCTCGCGGTGCCCGTATCGAAAAACGCTGGCGCGTCTCCACGTCGTGGTTCACCGGCAAGGACTTCTCGAATCTGCCAGCCTTGGCGGCCCAATTGCGTCCCGGCGACAAACAAGATCCGCTCTCCCAATGGCTCTTCCAGAACCTCGGCAAGCCGACTCAAGACTTGATCACCGGCAAGGCCAGCGAAACCCGGTTGCGCCCGGCGCTGGCGGCTGACTTGAACCGCCTGCTCGAGGCCGGGCCGATCTATGATGCGAACCGGTTCACCCAGGTGAAAATTTCGGATTACCTTCAGCAATTTATCGCCCAAAATCCCCAGGGCGATACTCGCATCCGCCTGAACCGGCTGCTGCTCGAAGCCGCTTATCCGGACGATATCGCAAAAAGCCTTGGCGGGGTTTATCCGGACCGCGAAATTTACATTCCGAGTCCGGAGGATTCGCAACGATGCTTCCAGGATTATATGGAGGATGTGCAACGCCGGATTCAACTTGACCAGAAAATGCCCGGCGAGGATGTGCATATTGATTCCAGCGGAAGAATGCAGGTCAGCGGCCAGGTCGCCGTGATGATGATCAACGGATACCTGTGCAAAGTCATTTTCGATCACAACCCAAACAACGATTTTTTCATTGAGGAAAGTTTTCCGTTGCCGTGGATGTATCCCTATGAAACGCCCTTCGGCATCATCATGAAAATCAATCGCAACCCGCAGCCGGAACTCTCGGAAGAGATTTTAAAGCGGGATCACGCGTTCTGGAGCGATTATTCCCAACGGCTCATCGGCAACTGGATTACCTACGACACCTCGGTCAAGGATGTCGTCGATTTTATTGAAAGAGTCTATCTGCGTCACAATTACAGTGGCTTCAAAGGCGACCTCAAATTTGTGCGCGATGAGTCGGCGCAAAAGGCGTTTTCCAAGCTCCGCAGTTCCATCACGGGCATTTACGCCTGGCGTTTGGGTCCGCAATGCCCGGAGGAGTACCGTCAAAAAACCGTCGTCGGAACGCAGGCGCTGATCCGCGAGACTGATTTCGCATTCAAACAGGCGTTCGCCTTCTGCCCCTACAGCCCGGAAGCCGTCTTTCGTTACATCAATTTCTTGCTTCAGTATGGTCGCATCGATGACGCGATCCTCGTCGCCCAAACCTGTCAAAAACTTGACCCGTACAATGATTCGGTGAGAGGAACCGTGAAACAGCTGGAGGATATCAAAAACCAATCCGCCAACCGCACCCAGATCGAAACCCAGATTCAGCACATGGAAAATGAGGCGCGGACGAACCCGGACAATCTTCAAAACCTCCTGGCCCTCGCCAACATCGACCTTCAAATGCAACAAACCAATCGGGCCATTGATCTTTTTGATCGTGCGTTGGCCAACCCCCATATCACGTCCAACGAAGCCGGTTTCATTGCCCAGAAATATGTTGAAATGGGCAACCTGATCAAACTCGAACAGGTCCTTCAAAAAATCGTTGACATCGCTCCCGACCAGCCCGAACCCTGGTATGACATCGCCGCGCTCAATATTGTGCTCGGCAAACCAGACCAGGGCCTTCAGAACCTCCGCAAATCGCTTGAACTCAATGCGCAGCGGCTCAAGGCCAACCCCACCGCGCGCGACCTCATGGCCGAGGCGCGGAAGGACCCACGCTTCGATTCGTTGCGGAACCGGCCTGAATTTCAAAAGATGGTTCCGCCCAATTGACCATTTCCAAATCTCAAATTTGAAATTCCCCATGCCGCGTTGCGGCCACGTCTCAGTTGCCGAAGTGCAGCCAATCCGCTAATCTGACTACCCGGCATCATTTATATCGGGAGCATTGCATGAAAAAATCAGCGTCAGACAACAGAAAACCGGAGGCCCGGACCGACGCGACCCAATCGCCGCCGGCCGATGTTCCCGTCGTGGCCGAACTCACGCCGGAGCAGCTCCAAGATCTGAAAGCCCGCGCCGCCAAGGCGGACGAGCATTGGGACCGCCTCCTGCGCACCGCCGCCGATCTCGACAATTTCAAAAAACGCGCCGCGCGCGAACGCATCGAGGCCGCTCAGTATGCCAACGCTACGCTCCTGCTGAAACTGCTCCCCGTGCTCGACCATTTTGAAATGGCCCAGGCCAACGCGCCAGCCACGGAAGCCGCCCCCGGCGGAATCGCATCCTTGCAGGCCGGCATTGCCATGATCCAGCAGCAGCTCAAAGGCGTTCTCGCCGAAACCGGCCTGGAAGAAATTGACGCCAGCGGCAAACCGTTCGATCCCATGCTGCATGAGGCGGTTTCGCAATTGGAAACCGATGACGCGCCCGAAGGACAGGTCGTCCAGCAAATTCGCAAGGGTTACAAATTGCGCGACCGCTTGCTGCGACCGGCGGCGGTCGTTGTCGCCAAAAAACCTTCTGTGCCCTCCGCAACCTGAGCCATGCCCAAACGCGATTATTACGAAGTGCTCGGCGTCAGCCGGGGCGCCAGCGATGAAGAAATCAAAAAGGCCTATCGCAAACTGGCCGTCAAATTTCATCCGGATAAAAATCCCGGCGACAAAACCGCCGAGGAAAAATTCAAGGAAATCGGCGAAGCCTACGAGGCGTTGAATGATCCGCAACGGCGCGCCGCCTACGATCAATACGGCCACGCAGCCTTCGATCCGCGGGCGCGGGCCAGTCGCGGGTTTGGTGGCGCCGGCGGCTTTCATGATCCATTCGAAATCTTCCGCGAGGTTTTCGGCGGCAGTGGCATCTTCGAAAGCTTCTTCGGCGGCGGCCAGGACCCGTCGCTGCCGCAACGCGGCGGCGACTTGCGGTATGATCTGGAAATCGCCCTGGAAGAGGCTGTGCTGGGCTGCGAGAAGGAGATTTCCGTATCGAAACTCGACCGCTGTGAAACGTGCAACGGCTCCGGCATGGAGCACGGCTCAAAAATCCGGACGTGCTCGACCTGCGGCGGGCGCGGACAGGTGCTCACGTCGCGCGGCATCTTTAGCATCGCGCAAACGTGCCCGCACTGCAAAGGCGCGGGGCGCATTTTGGAAAAGCCATGCAAATCATGCCACGGCGAGGGCAAGCGCGAACGCAGTTCCAAAATCAAACTTCGCATTCCGCCGGGGGTGGACGCCGGCTCGCGCCTGCGCTCCACCGGCAACGGCGAAGCCGGCTTTCGCGGCGGGCCACCGGGCGACCTTTACGTCGTTTTGCATGTCAAGGCGCATGAAATTTTCCAGCGCGACGGCGACGATTTGCTCTGCGAAGTGCCGGTAGGATTTGTCAAGGCGACTCTCGGCGCGGAAATTGAAGTGCCGACGCTCGACGGCCGGGCCACCATTAAAATTCCTGCCGGCACGCAACCGGGCACAACCTTCCGTGTCAAAGGCAAAGGCGTGAAGAATCTGCAGGGCTATGGCCACGGCGATTTGCACGTCCGCGTTCAGGTCGAGGTTCCAACGCACTTGAACCACGAGCAAAAGGCCAAATTGCAGGAATTCGCCGGATTGTGCGGCGAAGACGCCAACCCCATCAGCAAAAGTTTTTTTGAAAAGGCCAAAAAATTGTTTCAATGAATTTTGCAGGAGGCGAGGCAATGAGTCTCCGGGTTGACTCATAGAAAAAGAGTGAGTCTCCTCACGTCGTCTCCTACCATTCAACAAATGCATCGGTTCTACCTGCCGCCCGAACACTGTGCGGGTGACGCGCTCCGCCTCGAAGATACCGAGGCGCACCATGCGCTGCATGTTCTGCGCCTGAAAACGAACGACCCGGTCGTGGTGCTCAATGGCACCGGGACGGAATATTTCTGCACCATCGATGATTGCTCGCGCAATTCGCTGTCCCTGCGCGTGACGGACAAATATTTCACGCCGCCCCTGCCCTGCTCCATCACGCTATTACAGGCAGTGCCCAAGGGAAAACTCATCGAATCCATCATTCAGAAAGCCGTCGAACTGGGCGCACGGCGCGTCGTGCCGCTGCTGACCGAACATGTCGTGACCCGGCTCAACAACCGGGACGCCGCCGATAAACGCGCGAAATGGCAGCAGGTCGCCATTGAAGCCATCAAACAATGCGGCGCGGCCTGGCTGCCGGAAGTCGAAACCCCAACCACGATCGAGAAATTCCTGGAGCTCCACCGTAGCGGCGGTCGGCGGACCGCCGGATTTCTTGGTGGAGACGATAAGCGCGGCTCCCTTCCGATAGCCGCTACGACAGCAGATTTTGAATTGTCACTTGTCGGTTCGTTGCAAAAGAAACGCCGGCATCCATGTGACTGTTTTCGGGAATTCGAGGCGCAGCACCAACGTCTGCCGCAAAGCGTCGGCGTCTGGATCGGGCCGGAAGGCGATTTTACACCCGGGGAACTGGAAGCCATCCAGGCGTCGGGCGCGCTGCCGATTTCGTTGGGACGATTGGTTCTGCGGGTTGAGACCGCGGCGATTTACTGCCTCTCGATTTTGAATTACGAATTGAATTCCGCAGCAGAGTCCAAGTTATAGCTTGCCATACGGCACGGTGAAGCAGAGCGGAGCATCTCAACTCTATCGTGACTGGACCAAAACACGAAAGGCGCGGCCCAGATGTTCCGGATGCGTGAGGGTTTGAAACTGGCGCCCCTGGGCGGAAGTCCATTTGCCAAGGGAATTGCCCTTCGATGCCTTTTCCAGGATTTGTGCAAGGAATTGCGATTGCGTGGATAACATTTCCGTTCGCAATCCCGCAGATTCACCGGCGGCCTGGATGGCGGAAAAATTGACGTGCGCGGTGAGGTCCTGCTCGCCGACGTTGGCCAGAATGTCGTCGCTGGCATGATGACGAAAATAAGCGCGGAGCGTTCCGTTCAGCCGGCTCGGCAAAAACAGTTCCTCGGCGGTCAGGCCGTAATCAATCGTCAGCAACCTTCCATGTTCTAAAATATTGGCCGCCTCGCGCCACCAGCTTTCAGCCGCGGGACAGGTCTCGATGGTGTAACCGTCGGGCAAAACGTTCAGTAATTCAACCGGCAAATCCGGATTCTGGATTCTGGATTCTGGATTCTGGATTCTTTCCCAAGCGAACTTTTCACCGTCCACCGCCACGCCCCATTCGAACCATTTTTTGCTTTGAGCGTCCCAGCTGAATCGGTGGACGGGCATGGCGTCGAGGAGTTCGTTGCTGAAAATCACCCCGCTCAATTTCGGATTTCGGATTTCGGATTTCGGATTTGGGGAAGATATTGACCGAAGACTGTCAAACCAGCGAACACGCGGGGTGAAGTCTTTCAGCATTTCGCGCTGCCATTCCTGCCGGCGGGCCGAAGGCTCGATGAGCCAATATTCGAGCCGGTCAAATAATTCCGGCCGGTTGGATTGCAACCACGACAGAATGTCTCTGGCCAGCCGGCCGTCATGGGCGCCGGCCTCGACAATTTGGACTGAGGACTGGGGACCGGGGACTGGGGACTGTAACCATCCGGCGAATTGAAACGCAAGCAGGTAGCCGAACAGTTCGCCAACGCCCACGCTGGTGTAAAAATCGCCATGCCGTCCGGGATTGTCTTTTTTCGCTTCATAATATCCATGAACAGGACAGTAGAGGGCGAGTTCCATGAAGCGGGCAAACGGCAAAACTCCGTGTTGGGCGGTTTCGCGGCGGATGATTTCAGACAATGGGTTCACGGCTTGCGTTTGGCGCGGCGCTAGCTACATTTTTTGAAAAAAGAATTTATGGCCAAAATCGATGCGTTTTTCAACCTGATGTTTGAACAAAAGGCGTCCGACTTGCACATGACCTCCGGCAACCCGCCCATGTTGCGCATCAACGGCGAGCTCCAGCGCGTGGATTATCCCCCGCTCGAAAATGACTCGCTCAAGACCATGCTCTACGAAACCGCGCCGGATTACAAAATCAAACAGTTTGAAGAAACGGGCGATGTGGACTTTGGCTACGAAATTCCGAACATCTCGCGTTTCCGCGTCAATTTTTACAATCATCGGAGCGGCATCGCCGCGGCCTTCCGGCAGATTCCCAGCCGCGTGCTTTCGTTTGAAGATTTTGAAAAGCTGGAAGCGCCGCTGCCGGCGGTGCTTAAAAAATTCTCCATGCTCCGGCAGGGCCTCGTCCTGGTCACCGGGCCGACCGGCTCCGGCAAATCCACGACGCTGGCGGCGATGGTGGATTACTCGAACCGAAACCGCAAAGACCATATCATCACCCTGGAAGACCCGATTGAATTCGTCCACGAAAGCAAAAACTGCCTGGTGAACCATCGGGAAGTCGGCGTCCACACCAAATCATTTTCCGCGGGCCTGCGCGGCGCCTTGCGCGAAGATCCGGACCTCATCCTCGTCGGTGAAATGCGCGACCTTGAGACCATCGAACTGGCCATCACCGCTGCCGCCACCGGCCACCTGGTCTTCGGCACCTTGCACACGCAAAGCGCCTCCAAAACGGTTGACCGCATCATTGACGTCTTCCCGGCGGACCAGCAGAATAAAATCCGCCAGACACTGTCCGAAGCGTTGAAAGGCATCGTGGCGCAAACCCTGTTCAAGCGCACGGACAAGAAAGGGCGCATCGCGGCCTTTGAAATTTTGGTTTTCAACACCGCCGTCTCCAATCTCGTGCGGGAAGGCAAAACCCACCAGCTTCCCGGCATGATCCAGGTTGGCAAGAAAATCGGCAATCAACCGATGGACGATCATATCATGGAGCACGTGCGCATGAAACGCATTGCGCCGGAAGACGCCTACGACAAGGCGTTGGACCGGAAAAAATTCCGTTCCCTGCTCACCCATCCGCCGGAAGACGACGACACTTGATTTATGCGGCGCCCTGAATTGGACCAGGTTCTGACGACGATGCTGGCTTCCCAGCCGGAAATATCCGATCTTTTGTTCACCGTGGATCGCCCGCTGCAGGTCGAGGCTTACGGTGAACTCAAACCGGTGGCGCTCGAACCGGCCATCGAAAAACTCACTCCCTTTCAAACCGAAACCATCGCGCTGAACATCATTGGCGACAATCTTTGGCAGATTGAAGACTTGTTGCGCCATGGTTCGTGCGATGCCTCCTACGCGCTTACCGACAAGGCCCGCTTTCGTGTCAATGTATTCGCGCAACGCGGAAATTATTCCATCGTCTGCCGCCAGCTTAACGCCGCCATCCCGACTTTGGATCAATTGAAGTTTCCCGATATTTTCAAGGAAATCCCCAAGGAAAAAACCGGCCTGGTCCTGGTCACCGGCGCCACCGGTTCCGGCAAATCCACCACCTCGGCCGCCATTCTCAATGAAATCAACGGGTCCAAACCCGTCCACATCGTCACCCTGGAAGACCCGGTTGAATATGTCCATTCGCACCGGATGGCCACTTTCAACCAGCGTGAATTGGGCATTGATTTTGATTCTTATGTCAACGGGTTGCGCGCCGCGCTGCGCCAGGCGCCCAAGGTCATTCTCGTCGGCGAAATGCGCGATCGGGACACGGTGAAGATCGCCTTGAGCGCGGCGGAAACCGGCCATCTGGTCCTCAGCACCCTGCACACCATCAACGCGGGCGAAACGGTCAACCGCATCCTGGGCATGTTCGAGCCGGATGAGCAGGAACAAATCCGCGTCCGCCTGGCGGACTCGCTGCGCTGGGTGGTCAGCCAGCGGTTGGTGACCAAGGTCGGCGGCGCGTCACGATTCGCGCTGCTCGAAATCATGGGCTCGAACCTCCGCACCCAGGAAGCCATCCGGCTGGGCGAAAGCGAAGGCAAAACCTTTTATGACATTATCGAGTCCAGCTATCCCTTCGGCTGGCGGACGTTCGACCACGCCTGCATGGAAGCCTTCGAACAAGGCACCATCACGGAGGAAACCGCCCTGCTCTACTGCACCAAACGCAGCGTCCTTTCCCGCGCCATTGACAACATCAAGAAATCGCGCGGCGAAATGACCTCCACCAGCGGCTCATTGCGCATGAAAACGTCGTCCGCGGACGGTGGTGCCTCGCCGCCCGTCCTTAAAATCAAATAACCATGAACGGCTCATTCGATTTCGTCAGCACCGAGGACAAACCGGCCTTGATCGCCTTTTCCACGCCCGAATGGCTGGAGACCGCGAAGACCGCATTGCAGGAGCTGGGCTACAAGGTCCACACCGCCGCCACGCACAGCGATTTTCTCGTGCGCTTCGGCCAGGCCCACTATCAGGTGGTCATTGTCGAGGAACTGTTCGGCGCGAACACCATTGACGAGAATCTCACGCTCAAGGCGCTGCAAGCCATGCCGGTCAACCAGCGCCGCCATGCCACAATCATTTTGCTCGGCGATTCGTTCCAGACCTTCACGCCCATGGAAGCCTTCCGGCACAGCGTCCATGCCGTCATCAGCAGCTCGGAAATGTTTCTGCTCCAGCAACTGGTGGAAAAGGCCGTGGCCGACAACGAACTGTTCCTGCACAGCTTCCGCGAAGTCCAGGCCCGCGTCTTCACCAGCGGCAATCGCTTGTAATTTCCCCTGTTGATTCACGGATTTTTCAGCGATTTTTCATAGGTTCACTTTACTATTATTCCAAGCCGAATATCCTAACCCAACCGAGCTATGCTTAAGCGCAGGTTGAGCTACTATTTACTGCTTATCTGGCACGACTATGTGACCGAAGCTCCAGCAATCTTGTTTGAGTTTTTAGGTCAGTGGGGTACTCCGTTTCAAATATTCAGAAAAATCCGCGTGATGGATCCAATAGCCGAAACCCGTGGTTACTTTGTTGCCACAATTGAGCACGCTTTAACCCTGATTGAGACAGTTGATTTGGTGCGATTTAACAGGGTACAGCGGGAAATTCACAGTGTTATCAGTGCTCGATCACTTTTAGGCTCGTCTTACGGGCGACCATTGAGAACCTGTTTAGTGGATATGAGATGTTTCTATGTAAAGGATGATCCAGACGCGTTCATAAAAATAGTCGCTTCTGCCCTGGTTCGCGAGGCAACAGTCGGGCACCTCGTTAGCAAAGGAATGGTGCGAACGCGGCGAAATCGACTGCGTTTTAATCAATTATGCAATCGAGAAGCGCGACGATTCCTTCAGAAGGTTGGTGTGGAAATCACCACTCCATGGGATTCTGAGCCACAGCAGGTAGCGTTTTGGAAACGTGTCGCAACAGCTTTCCACGGAGTATTTGGGTGCGATTACGCTACTGAAGCGGAACTTTGGAAAGAGTCGGGCATACCCTACAAACGTGAAAAAAACGAAAATTAAACCCTCGTTCGTAATGCTCCTCTCAGTTTCCATCACCGGTCTGAAACCGACAATCGCTTGTAATCCCGGCGGCCTTTAATTAATTTTCACAGTGTCATTCATGACTCGCCTCGACCAGGCACTGGTTGAACGCGGCCTTTGCGAAAGCCGCGAACGCGCCAAGCGCGCCATCATCGCTGGCCAGGTCCGCATCAACGCCCAGCCTGCCCGCAAACCCAGCGACTCCGTCAAACCCGATGACCAGCTCACCCTGGACGCGGACGAGAAATACGTCAGCCGCGGCGGCCACAAACTTGAACACGCCCTGCGCCATTTTCAACTGGACGTCGCCGGCCTGATAGCGCTCGACTTGGGCGCGTCCACCGGCGGATTCACCGATTGCTTGTTGCAACACGGTGCGGCGAAGGTTTTCGCCGTGGACGTTGGCCGGGGACAACTGGCCTGGAAACTCCGCCTGGACCCGCGCGTCGTCGTCATGGAGAAGACCAATGCGCGCCATCTAAAACCGGAACATTTCGGAGGGGCGAGTTCCACGAGCCCGAAACTGGCCAAAGTCGAATCAAAGTCAGGGACTCGTATAACTCGTCCCTCCGAAAGTGAATTCCGCCGCTTTGATTTGATAACCATTGACTGCTCGTTTATTTCGTTGCGAAACATCCTGCCCGCTGCCATTGCTTTATTGCAGCCGGATGGCAGAATTGTCGCGCTCATCAAACCGCAGTTTGAAGCCGGCAAAGCCGAAGCCGACAAGGGTCGCGGCGTCATCAGCGACCCAGCGGTGCATGAGCGCGTGCTCGATGAACTGCGGGAATTTGTCCGCGCGCAACCCGGGTTGCGCTGGCAGGGCGTGGTGGAATCGCCGTTGCTCGGCCCGGCGGGCAACAAGGAATTTTTGGCGCTGATTGAAAAAACAAGCTGACAAAATCAAACGCGTCGGGCTCATCGGCAATTCCGACAAGGCCGCCTGCGCCGACAGCGTCCGCAAGGCCGCGCGGCTCATCCAACGAGCCGGACGCAAGGTGCTGTGTGACGCCGTGACCGCCCGCCTGGCCGGATTGAAAAATACCGCGTGCGGCGCCGCCGCCGCCCTGGCGCGCGAAGCGGACCTGCTGCTGGTGTTTGGCGGCGACGGCACGATGCTGCACGTCGCCCGCGAAATCGCCGGCTCGGCCACGCCCATGCTTGGCATCAATATCGGCGGCCTCGGCTTTCTCACCGCCGTGCCGTCGGACGAAATCGCCCGCGCCCTGGCTCACATCTGGCGCGGTGAATTCAAATACGAATCCCGCGCCTTGATCGAGGTCGTCGGCCGCTGCCGGGGACGGCGGATTCATGAAACCGCGCTCAACGACATTGTGGTGAGCCGCAGCGGAATATTACGGCTCATCAAACTGGACGTGAGCGTGGACGGCGAGCTGGTCGCGCGCTACCACGGCGACGGATTGATCATCAGTTCGCCCACGGGTTCAACGGCGTATTCGCTGGCGGCGGGTGGCGCCATTGTTTCGCCCACCGCCGAAGTGTTTGCGCTCACACCGATTTGTCCGCACACGCTCTCCAATCGCCCGCTTATTTTGCCGTTGAAATCAACCATTCGCGTCAAATCCATCAGTTCGCCGCCGTCAACAATTTTGAGCGCGGACGGACAGTTTGTCACCGAGCTTGGGGCCGGCGACGAGGTGACGATTCGCCGCAGCCGGGGCACGGTCCGCCTGATGCATCTGGCGGACAGTTCTTTTTGGGAAGCGATGCGCCGCAAGCTGCACTGGCGCGGAGCGTATTTATGAAAGGCCAGGGTTGAATGAAAAATCGAATCGGGCCGGAAGATTTCTTTACTTCAGCCTTCAGCCTTCAGCCTTTAGCCTTTTACAACCATGGTCCGACTTAAAGACATAGCCCGGCATGCGGGCGTCTCGGTGATGACGGTCTCGAAGGCGTTGCGCGACGAGCCGGATGTGTCAGCGGCCACCAAGCTGCGCATCAAGACGCTGGCGCAACAAATGGGTTATGTTCCCGACTCGTCGGCCCAGGGGCTGCGCAACCGGACGACCAAGTTGTTCGGCCTCGTCATTCCATCGAGCACGGACCCGATTTTCGCGCGTGTCGTTTTTGCCATTGAAGAACGCGCCCACGAACTGGGCTACGACATTTTGCTCACCCATACGCACAACCTGCCGGCCCGCGAGGAGGCCTGCATCCGGCGGTTGTTGTCGCGCCGCGTGGACGGGCTGTTCATCTCGCCGGTGTATCGCTTTGAAGCCGAGGCGCGAATTTATCAGGAGGTGCTGGCCCGCCAGGTTCCGACGGTTTTAATCGGTCCGCCCGCGCCATTCTGCAAATCGTTCCTCAGCGTGGAAATTGATGAACAGGCGGCCAGCCACACCGCGACGCAACACCTGCTGAAACTCGGCCATAAACGCATTGCCTACCTCACCGGTCCGCCCACCGCGCCATGGGTGCATGAACGGTTTGAAGGCTACCGCCACGCTTTGCGCGAAGCGGAATTGGACGTGGACGACAAGCTGGTTTTTCAGGCCGGCAGCACCATTGAAGATGGCACCAAAGCCGCGCTGCAAATGCTGAATGAATCGTGTGATGCCACCGCCGTTCAAACCGTCAATGACCTCGTCGCCATAGGCTGCGCAGACGCGTTGTTCGCGAAGGGTTTGCGGATTCCGGAGGACATTTCGCTCGTGGGTTTCGGCAACATCATGACGGCGGAATATTTTCGCGTGCCGCTGACCACCATCCGCCAGCCAAAGTTCCGGCTCGGCATGGCCGCCGTGGAAGCGATGATGAACCTGCTGAAGGGCCAGCGGGTTGAAACGAAACGTCTGTCCTCCGAATTCATCGAACGCAAGAGCACCGCACCGCCGAAAGCCGACGCGAAGGCAAAACCGGCGTAGCGGCTTTCGGCAGAAAGCCGGATGATTTCCTGGAAGAACGCGGCGTTCTGCCAGGATGCCGCCGCTGTACATCGGAGCGTTTTGCACAGTTCAAACCGTTCCCAGCCGGAACGCCGCGAGCAAAGTGTGGCGCGCGCCAGCCGGGGACAGTTCGCTGCGGATGATTTCCATTTCCTGCGACGTCCATTCGCCGAACAGCCGCTTTTCGAGCGTCTGCGCCCGGGCGGCCAGGTCCCGGGTGTCGGCTGGCCTCGGATTTTTCAGCCGACCCAACGTGACATGGCCCGTGAAATTCTTTTCGCCGGGTTCAGGACTGAATGGGCCGACCGCAGTTTCAATCTGTTGCTGCAAATCCACCAGCCGCCCTGCCCCATCATTGATACCCACCCAGATGACCCGGGGAGCACGGAGATTAGGGAAAAAACCGATGCCCTCGGCGCGCAAGGACAAGGGCCGGGCGTTCCGGCAAACGGCACCGGCCGATTTCTTCAAATCCTCGACGCCATCCGCTGGAACATCACCCAGGAACCGGAGCGTGAGATGGAATTGATCCGGCCGGGTCCAGCGGGCCACACCGCGGGGCACGAGCGGCAGCAATTCCTCCTGGACGCGGATGATTTCATCCCGGACCGGCTCCGGAATGGAAATCGCGATGAACAACCGGAGCGGGTCGGTTAAACTGTTGCTGGCCATGATTCAGCCAATCTGTTGTCCGCATCGCCGGATTTCAAGACCGGATTGTGGCCCCTTGGGAGCGCCGAGTCTCGCCGGCGAATGTTCAAGTCCGTAGCAGTGGTACCAGCCGGCGGGACGCCAGCGCTCCCAGGACATCGGCGGACTGTTTTTTATTCGACACTCAACGCTCAACTCTTAACACTCAACGCCATGAAATGGCCTGCCGATTACCACATGCACACGCCGCTTTGCCGACACGCGACCGGCGAGCCGGGCGAATATGCCCGACGCGCGCTGGCCGCCGGATTCACGGAAATCGGCTTCTCCGACCATTCACCGATGCCGCGCGACGATTTCGACGACTGGCGGATGTACGCCAGTCAGCTTGACGAATACGTCGCCAAAGTCCTCCAGGCGCAAAAGGATTTTCCGAACCTGACCATCCGCCTCGCGCTGGAAGTGGATTATCTGCCCGGTTACGAAAACTGGATTCGTGACCTCGCCGCGCGGCATCCGTGGGACTATTTCATCGGTTCGGTGCATTACGTCTCCGATGACTGGGTCGTGGATAATCCGCATGAAATTTCCAAATGGAAGAACCGCGACCCGTTCGAGGTCTGGTCGGCCTACTTCGAGCGGCTGACCAAGGCAGCGGAGACCGGCTTCTTTGAAATCATCGGCCATGCCGACCTGCCGAAAAAATTCGGCCACCGGCCGACATGCGACTGCCAGCCGCTTTACGAAAAGTTCCTGAACGCCGCCCGGAAACACAACTGCGCCATCGAGCTCAACACCGCCGGTTTGCGCAAAGATTGCAGGGAGATCTATCCCAGCCGCGAGATTCTCCAGCTCGCGTTCAAAAAAGGCGTGCCGATAACGTTTGGCTCGGACGCCCACGCGCCGGAGGAAGTGGGAATGAATTTTGCCGAAGCCGTCCAGTTCGCACGCTCTGTCGGCTACCAGGAAGGCTGCCGGTTTACACAGCGAAAACGTCAAACGGTTAAATTTTGATTTCAGCCTTCCGGGTCATGTTCACTGCCAAATTGACAAAAAACCAGCTCACGGCCTTTATCTGCCTCGCGCTTGCCCTGGTCACAACCGCGCTTTACTGGCCGATGACTCATCACGATTTTGTCAAATTCGATGACGACGATTACATCACCAACAATTCCCACGTTCAGGCCGGACTGACCTGGGCCGGGGTGATCTGGGCATTCCAAACCGGAGCCGCCGCCAACTGGCATCCATTGACATGGCTTTCGCACATGCTGGATTGCCAGTTATATGGCTTGTATCCCGGCGGCCATCACTCGACCAATCTGATTTTTCACATCGCCAACACCTTGCTGCTGTTTCTTTGGTTGCGGCAACTCACCGGCGCCTTGTGGCGCAGCGCGCTGGTGGCGGCGTTGTTCGCCTGGCATCCGCTGCACGTGGAATCGGTGGCGTGGGCGGCGGAACGCAAGGATGTGCTGAGCGCATTCTTCTGGATGCTGACGCTGATGGCATACACGCCATATGCGACAAGCGGCAGGCGGCAGGTGACACAAACCACTTCCTTCTTGTCACGTGTCACGTGTCACGTGTCACCTTATTACTTCCTCGCGCTCTTCTTTTTTGCCTGCGGTCTGATGTCCAAGCCGATGGTGGTGACGCTGCCTTTCGTTTTGCTGCTGCTTGATTTCTGGCCGCTGAACCGGTTCTCCAGTTTCCAGTTCCAGATTTCAAGTTCTGAAGAATCCACAACCACCCATCACCAACCCTCAACCAAATCAGTCTTCGGGCTGATTTATGAAAAACTGCCCTTCTTCGCGCTCACCCTGGCGGCCAGTATGGTGACCTATATTGTGCAAAACTCGGGCCGGGAACTCTGGTCGCCGGGTGTATTGTCCTTTCCATCCCGCCTGGCAAACGCCTTGTGGGCCTACGAGCGTTACATCTCCAAAACATTCTGGCCGGTGGATCTCTGCATGTTTTATCCGCACCCATATCATTGGCCGGCCAGCGTGGCGATCGGCGCGGCGTTATTGCTGGCCTTTTGGTCGGGATTTTCCATCTGGCGCGCGCGCCAAAATCCGTATTTGCCCGTCGGCTGGTTCTGGTTTCTGGGAACGCTCATCCCCACCATCGGCCTGGTGCAGGTCGGCTCGCAATCCATGGCTGACCGTTACATGTATATTCCCAGCATCGGCCTGTTCATCCTGGTGGTGTGGAGCATCAACGACATTTTGAACTGGCGTCCCCGCTGGCGGTATGCCACAGCGTTGGCCGGGGGTGCGGCGCTCGTGGGTTGTCTGGTCGGCACCGAAATCCAACTGAGCTACTGGCAAAACAGCATCGTACTCTTCCGCCATGCCATTGCGGTGACCACCGATAATTTCGTCGCCTACACCTGCCTGGGCGAAACCCTCAGTGACCTGGGCATGAAAAAGGAGGCGATGATGATTTGCGCTGAAGCGGTGAAAATTTCGCCGGACAGCCCGGTGGCACAATATAATTTCGGCATGGCTTTGCTGCGGAACAACAAGCCGGACGAGGCGCTGGCGCACCTGGACGCCGCCGGGCTGCTGGCCCCGCACAATTCCGAGATTCAATACAACCTTGGCCTGTTTTTGCTGATGCACAACAAACCGGATGAGGCTGCGGGCCATTTCGCCGCCGCGCTCGTTGAAAGGCCGGACTTCGCGGAGGCGCATTTCCGGATGGCACAGGTCTTGTCCCGACAACACAAATCCAAGGAAGCCATTTTTCATTACCGCGAGGCGTTGCGTCTCAAGCCGGAATTCCCCGAGGCGAAAGCCGCGCTCGGCCAGTTGCTTTCCACCGATCCCGGCTTGAAACCCGGGCCTTGAATGGGCGCATCTTGACACTGCCCCCAAACGTAGCGCAGCCGTCCCCGGCTGCGAGTTCCCGGGGCGTCCGCGCCCCGTGTGGGCTGGGCTTGGACGCGAGACGCGGCCAGAACCCGCAGGCGGAGACGCCTGCGCTACGGGGCAGTGCGCGGATGCGCCCGCCTTGAACGGCAGACCAACCGGACAATGGACACGGGCAGATTGCTGTGATAAGTTTTTCAACCACATAACCAGCCCAACCAGAAGTAAATTCATGACACAGACGTTGCGTTCGTTTTTTTCCCCAGGCGTCCTTGCCGGTTTCCTGCTGTTGAGCCCGATCCTGGACGTTTCCGGCCAGGTCACCAACATCTCGGACAATGCCATCAGCAATGTCATCGTCACGGTGGCAAAACATTGGCAGGGCACGCTGGCGGACGGGAGTTATCCGGCGGCGACCACGTTGTCCGCCGCCCAGTCCGCCACTGCGCCGACCGGCATCACCTGGGAATATGCCTGGGGGGGTAAATCTTTACGGCCAGCTTCACGTGAAGGACGCCACCGGCAACACCAACGCCGAAAATTTTGTGCTGAATCACAACCTGATTTGCGGGCGCTATTACGCCTGGCTGATGAGCCTGACCAACACGCTCACCAGCACTTCCGGCCTGGCGAGTTTTCAAAGCGGCAACGCCGTGCTGGGCACGTTTTTCACCCTCGGCAAGCTGGATTACTGCGGCTCGATGACCGCTCAAATGCTGGAAGGCGCGCTGCGCCACGCCGGCAGCCCGACTGTCGAGCAGGTGCAGATGGCCATGGTTACCGCCAAATACGTCAGCAGCGGCCAGCCCCGGACCAACGGAATACTCTACCGGCCGGAACGGGGAGCCACCATCTGGGCGGACGATCTTTACATGAGCTGCCCGTTTCTCGTCCGCTGGTATCAATACACCGGCAACACCAATTTTCTCGATGATGCCGCCAGCCAGGTGATTGGCATGGCCGGTTATTTGCAGGATACAAACGGCCTTTGGTACCACGGTTATTATTGCACCAACCACTACGTCAACGGCGTCAAATGGGGCCGCGCCAACGGTTGGGCGATGGTGACCACGGTTGAGATTCTCTCCGTCATGCCCACCAATCATCCCGCCCGTGCGACCCTGCTGGACATCCTGCGACGGCACATCGCCGGCGTCGAATCGGTGCAGGCGACCAACGGCATGTGGCATCAGGTGCTGGATCATCCCGAAGTGTGGGTGGAAACCTCCTGCACCGCCCTGTTCGCCTACAGCATCGCCCGGGCGGTGAATCGCGGCTGGATTGATCCCACGAACATGGCCGTGGCGCGCAAGGCCTTTTCCGCCATCGCACAATTGCAGGTGAGCGCCAGTGGCGTCATCAGCAACATCTGTCCGGGCACCAGCCTCAGCAACAGCATCGCCTACTATACGAACAAACTTCAGCCGGCCACCGACGACCGTCATGGCCCCGGGCCGGTCATGCTCGCCGGTGCGGAAATTCTGCTCGCTCCCAAACTGGGCATTGCCAAAAGCGGAAACCAGGCCGCGATTTCCTGGAACGCCGGCCTGACCAATTTCAATTTGCACGCGAGCACGAATCTGACCGATTGGAGCGTTTGGACAAATCTCCCGGCTGTCACCAACTGGCAAAGCATTGTCACCGATTCGAATGCGAGTTGCCGCTTTTTCCGGCTGGATTCCTCGTTGCCAGGTTATCCGCCGGTGCCGCTGAATTTCGAGGCGGAATTGCTCGCCCGCGCGACCAATGGCGCCACCGCCACTGTTTCGGCCCTGGATACAAATGCCAGCGGCAGCTATTACGTCACTTTGAACAGCAGCAGTGCCGGCAATTACATCGAGTTGACGCTCACCAACGTCCCGGCGGGAACATACCGGACCAAACTTGTTTTCCCATCCGGCAGCAATCGCGGCCAGCTCGGCCTCAAGCTGGATGGCAATGCGCTGGGCGGCACGCTTGATGAATATTGGGCAACCGCGGTTTATCCGCTCTGGGATTTCGGCCCGGTCACGTTTGCCTCAACCGGCGACCACACCGTCCGCTTGACGGCCACCGGCAAAAACGTTGCGTCAAGTTCCTACACGATTACGGCGGACAAATTTATGCTCGTGCCGCAATAGCTTCAGCTCCCATGCTGGACATGTTGCCGGCATTCTGAAAAACTTCGCGCCCGTGAGACAATCAATCGTCACCTTGGACATGGAAGGCGTGCTGACGCCGGAAATCTGGATTGCCGTCGCCGAGAAAACCGGCATCCCGGAACTGCGCCGCACCACGCGCGACGAACCGGATTACGACAAGCTTATGCGCGGCCGCCTCGCCATCCTGGACAAACATGGATTGAAGCTGTCCGACATCCAGAAGGTCATCGGCACGCTGCACCCCTTGCCCGGCGGCAAGGAATTTCTCGATGAACTCCGTTCACTCGTGCAGGTCGTCATCCTGTCCGACACGTTCGAGCAGTTCGCCGCCCCCCTGCTCCGCCAGCTCGGCCAGCCAACACTCCTGTGCCACCGGCTCGTCGTCGAAAACGATCACATCGTGAATTACCAGTTGCGCATCCGGGAACAGAAACGCGAGGCCGTGGCCGCCTTCAAACGGATGAATTACCACGTCATTTCCGGCGGCGATTCATTCAACGACACCGCCATGCTCATCGAGGCGAATGTGGGAATCCTCTTCCGCGCGCCCGACGCGGTGAAAAAGCAATTCCCGCAGTTCAAAGCAGTCGAAGCGTACGCCGATTTGATGAAGCTGATCAAGGCGGCGATGGCATAACGTGCTTCCGGCATCCTGCCGGAAGATCAAAATAATGTTCTGCCGGCAGGATGCCGGCAGCACGTTCAATCTTCGGCTTTAAACGCGCGCGAAATCAAATCCTGCACGGCTTGTTTGGGCTTTTTGCCTTCGTAGAGCAGCGCGTAAACCTCGTCAATGATCGGCGTGAGCACCTGCTTGCCACGCGCCAGCCGGTGCGCGGACCGCGCCGTCGGATAGCCCTCGGCCAGTTTCGGGTGCGATGCCTGGATGGCCGCCATCGTTTCACCGCGCCCCAGCCGTTCGCCGAGATCGCGATTGCGGCTCTGTTTTGAGAAACAGGTCAGCATGAGGTCGCCCAAACCGCTCAATCCGGCAAACGTCTCCGCCTGTGCGCCGCACGCCACCCCCAGCCGGCGCATCTCGGACAACGCCCGGGTGACCAGTCCGGCCTTCGTGTTGTCGCCGTAGCCCAGACCGTCGCTCACGCCGGCCGCGATGGCGATGATGTTTTTCAACGCGCCGCCGTATTCCACACCGAGGACGTCCGTGCTGCGATAAATCCGGAAGCTGGGGCGATGAAAGAGTCCTTGCACCGTTCGCGCCGTGCCGGCGTTTTCACTGGCACAAACCACCGTGGTCGGAATGCCCAGCGCCACTTCGTGGGCAAAGCTCGGACCGGAAAGCGCGGCCACGCGTTCCGCCGGCGCCTGCTCGCGCAATATCCGGCTCATTGTTTCGCCGGTCTCAAATTCAATGCCCTTGGTCACGCTCACCATGATGGCCGGATGCCCTTTTAATCTCATGGCAACCTGACGAAATGACTGCGACGGAATTGACAGCGTCAGGCACTCGGCCCCCGCCACCGCTGTGTCGAAATCCGCCTCCGGCTTCCAATCCCTCGGCAACGCCATGCCGGGCAGGTAACGCTCATTCTGCCCACGGCGGAGTTCGTCGAGCGTCCGCGTGTCAATGTCCCAAAGGGTCACGGCATTGCCGTTTTCGTGCAGCACTTTGGCCAGGGCGGTCCCCCACGCGCCCGCGCCAAGAACGGTGATTTTCATTTGGTTGCCTCCGGTGTCGCGGATTTTTGGCCGATTCGGCTTTCGGTTCCGGCCATCAACCGCCTGATGTTCGAACGATGCTTGTAAATAGCCATCACTCCCAGCGCCGTGGTGACAAGGCCGAGGAACCGGCTGTCGGTTTGCAAACACCAGACTGCCGTCGGCAACGCAATGGCCGCAGCGATGGATCCGATGGAAACATAACGCGTCACCAGCACTGCCAGCGCAAAGGCCGCCGTGGCAATCCCGACCGCCAGGGGCGCGATCGCCAAATAAACCCCGCCGGTCGTAGCGATGCCCTTGCCGCCCTTGAACTTCAGCCAGCAGGTGAAATTATGGCCGAGAACGGCGGAAATTCCGGCAATCACGAAATAACGCGTCTGCAGCTCCATCGGTTCCTGATGGAAATAAACAACGATTCCGGACAGGTGCGGCGCCAGCAGGTTGAAAATCAGCGGAGTCACAAAAGCGCAGGCCGCATATCCCTTCAACGCATCCATGACCAGCACAAATATTCCCGCCGGCCGGCCCAGCACGCGCATGGCGTTCGTGGCGCCGATGTTACCGCTGCCCACGGCGCGGATGTCAATCCCCTTTGCCCGCGCAACGAGATAGCCGGTGGGGATTGAACCCAGCAAATACGCCGCGATGGCGATGACTACGAAAACGAGCACGCCGGGAGTTTATGAACCCGGAGTCCAAAGTTCAAAGTCCAAAGTTGACGCTAAAACGAAATTTTCAATGAACTTTGAACTTTGAACCCTGAACGCCGAACTTTAAGCTGCCCGCATGGCATCAAAGGTCAAAGTCGCCGTCCTCGGCGCCGGCTCGCTGGGTCAACATCATGTCCGCATCTACGCCGAACTCGCCGCCGCCGGCCAGGTGGAGCTCGCCGGCATCTTCGACACCCAGCCCGAAACCGCCCGCAAAATCACCGCCAAACATAACGTCCGCACGTTCAACTCCGTCGCCGAAGCCGCTGCCGCCAGCGACGCGTTGAACATCGCCACGCCCACCACCACGCACTTCGATCTGGCCAAAGGATTGCTCGCGCAGGGCAAACACGTCCTTGTCGAAAAACCGATGACCGACAGCTCCGAGCAGGCTGCCGAACTGTGCGAACTCGCGCAGCAGAAAAATTGCGTCCTGCAGGTCGGCCACGTCGAGCGGTTCAATCCGGTTTTCAAATATCTTGAAACCGTCGCCACCCAGCCGCGGTTCATCGAGTGTCACCGGCTGTCGCCCTACCCGGCCCGTTCCACCGACATCGGCGTCGTGCTTGACCTGATGATTCACGATCTGGACGTGGTGCTCGCGTTCGTGAAATCGCCGGTGACCAGCGTGGACGCGGTGGGCATTCCCGTGTTGAGCAAGAGTGAGGACATTGCCAACGCGCGGTTGCGATTTGCCAACGGTTGTGTCGCCAACCTGACCGTCAGCCGGGTGAGCCCGGAGAAGATGCGCAAAATCCGTGTGTTCAGCGGTCCGGACAATCCCTGTTACATCTCGCTCGATTACCGGGTGCAGGAAGGCTTCATCTATCGCATCGCCCGCGACGACGAGCCGGAAAGTTCACTGCTGAAAAAAATCATGGCCGCCAAGCTCGGCATCGGCAAAGACTCCACCATCGTCAGCCAGTTTGCCGGCAAGAAGATCGTGCGCGAACCCGTGCCGATTGCCAAAGACGAACCGCTCAAGCTCGAACTGCAAAGCTTCGTCAATTGCGTCCGCGAAAAGCAAACCCCCGTCGTCAGCGGCGAATCCGCCAAGCGCGCGCTGGACCTGGCCTTTGAAATCACGCGGCAGATTCAGAATTTGAAAGCTTAACCGCAGAGGCGCAGAAGAAACAATACCGTGAACCCGAATACGTTCATGCTGATTGCCGGCGAAGCGAGCGGGGATTTGCTCGCGGCGGAATATCGTTTCGTAGGAGACGACGTGAGGAGTCTCTAACTTCTCCGCATGAATCTTCAATCTTCCACCAAGCCAACGCGTGATCCGTTGAACCGGACGTTTTATCTGCCGCGCCTGGCCCGCGAGCATTATCAGGGCGACGCCGTGGTTTTTTGGACGCTCACCATTTTTGACAAGGCCAAGGGTTGGTTGAACCCGACTTTTCATCACAGCTTTCGGGAACTGATGTTCCATGTCGCCGCCAGCGAAGGATTGCTTTGTCCGATCTATTGCCTGATGCCGGATCACTTGCATTTGGTCTGGATGGGTTTGCGTCGGGATTCGGACCAATTCACCGGCATGGCATTTCTTCGAACCTACCTTGAGCCGGAACTTGCACCTGCCAAATTTCAACCACAGGCCCAGGATGAAGTGTTGCGCGAGGAACAACGAAAACACAACGCATTTGCCAAGGTTTGCTTTTACATCGCCGCTAATCCGGTCCGAGCGGGTCTGATTAACGAAAATGAAATCTGGCCATTCACCGGTTGTGTGATTCCCGGTTATCCCACGTTGGACGCAAGGAACGATACTTTCTGGCCGACATTCTGGCGGATTTATAGCAAACTACGTCAACCGGATGCAGGAAGTATCAAGCGGTCGCCAATTGTCCAAAATGAAATCAGAGACTCCTCACGTCGTCTCCTACGGAGTTAAGGAATGACTCCCAAAACCTTCATGCTCATTGCCGGTGAGGCGAGCGGGGATTTGCTCGCGGCGGAATTGGTGATCGCCTTGCGCAGCCGGTTGCCGGACGCGAAATTCATCGGTGCCGGCGGGACAAAGATGATGGCCGCAGGAACCCACCTGGCGTTCGACCTCACCCAGCACTCGGTCATCGGTGTGTCCGATGTGCTAAAAAAATATTTCGAATTCCGGCGGTTGTTTAGCCAGTTGCTGAAACTGGCGATTGAGCGCAAGCCGGACGCCATCATCGGCGTGGATTACGGCGGATTCAACCTCCGTTTCGGTCATGCCATCAAACAATACGTCCGCGCTCATCCGGGCGGCTGGAATCCCAGGATCATCCAGTTCGTGTCGCCGCAAGTCTGGGCCTCACGGCCGGGCCGGGCGAATTTGCTCGCGGCGGACTACGATTTGCTCCTGAGCATTTTCCCGTTTGAGAAGGACTGGTATGCCCGGCGTGTGCCGAACTTGCGCGTGGAATTTGTCGGGCATCCGATGGTGGGGAGATTTACGAATGACGATTTACGATTTACGCGCCCTGAATCAGAAACTGGTAGGAGCAGAGGTGACGAGGCCCAAACCAAAATAAAGTCAGAGACTCCTCACGTCGTCTCCTACAAATCAAAAATCTTGTTGCTACCCGGCAGCCGGGAAAGTGAATTACGGCGACACATCCCAATTCTATATGAAGCTGCGCGCTTAATTAAAACCCGCAACAAGACTACAAGCTTTCTCATGGTTCTTCCAAATCAGAATCTCGCCGATCTTGCGAAAACAATCTGGGATTCCAAATGGACGGTCCCTTTTTCAGTGGATAAAGAAGATTTGTATGAATCGCTTCGCGCGCTCCAATTTCAAATCGGCAATCTGCCCCAGGCGCTCGCTGGGGCTGATGTTGCCATCGCCTCAACCGGCACGGTGACGATGGAATGTGCTTTTTTCAGCGTGCCCACGGTGACGCTCTATAAAACCTCGTGGCTCACCTACCAGATCGCCAGACGCATCGTCACGGTGAAATCGCTCACCATGCCGAATCTGTTGGCCAATGAAGAGGTTTATCCGGAGTTTGTCCAAGGCGCCGCCACGCCGGAAAACATTGCCGGAGCCGCGCTGGAGCTTTTGCAAAACGAACCGCGCCGCGTCCAAATCAAAAAACGGCTGGCGGAGGTGATTGCGTCCCTGGGCGGCCCCGGCGCGCCGAAACGCGCGGCGGAAGCAATTCTGAAGTTTTTTTAACCACGAATTAACACGAATCAACACGAATATATTTTCCCCGGACCGGCTTTGATTCGTGTGTATTGGTGTCCATTCGTGGTTGATTATTCGCCCGGCATAGACTTTATTTACTCGCATGGAATCGCTGCACGCGCCGTGGCGCATGGAATACATCCTTTCACCCAAGCCGCAACTGGATGACAGCCTGTTCACCCGCATCGCGCAGTCCAATGACGACGAGGCGAACCGCGTCATCGTGCGCGACCGCACCTGTTATGCCTTGCTCAATGTCTATCCCTACAACGGCGGACATTTGCTGGTCGTGCCTTACAAGGAAGTTCCCGACTTGAACGGCCTGACGGATGAGGAACTGGCGGATTTGTGGAAGCTCACGCGCCGCTGCATCAATGCTTTGACCCAGGTGATGAAGCCGGACGGTTTCAACATCGGCATCAATCTCGGCAAGGTCGCCGGCGCCGGCGTGGCCGGGCATTTGCACGTCCACGTGGTGCCGCGCTGGAACGGCGACACGAATTTCATGCCGGTGCTGGCCAACACCACCGTTTTACCGGCGGCGCTGAACGATATTGCCGCCAAATTGCGCGCCGAACTGGCAAAATGAATTTTCCGCTGCCGTTCACAGGCTTGCCAAAATTGAACTTTGGCGGATACTAAAAGCATGAGCGCAACCGAAATTATCGAGCAAATCAAAGCGTTGCCTCCAAACGAACGGGCGCAGGTGACGAAATACGTCGTGGAACACGACGATTCATGGATTCCCCAATCGTTCAAAAAAGGCATGGCCGATGCCGAAGCCGGGCGTTTTGCTGACATGGAAATGGTTTTGAACGACGCGCCACCGCCATCACGCCGGCGGAAATGAAATATCGTTTCAAACCAACCGAAACCTTTTGGGAAAGCTTTTACGATTTAAGTCCCGGTCAGAAGGATTCCACGCGTCAGGCCTGGAAGGTTTTCAAGGAAAACCCATTTGATCCGCGCTTGCGAACTCACAAAATCCATCGTCTCTCCGCTCGATATGGACGTGTCATTTACGCCGTGGATATTGAAAATGACCTGCGTGCGGTGTTCTTTATTGAAGGCGATTGCATCGTTACGGTGGACATCGGAACACACAACATTTACAAAGGTTGATTGTGGCAACTGAAACTTTGCATTTCGAGAACGCGCGCGTCGCCCAGCAGCTTTTTAATCACGAGCCGCGCAATCTTCAGTCGGTCCAGGAACAGCTTGGCGTCAAGGCCACGGCCCGCGAAGGCTGGATCAAGCTCGAAGGCGCCGCCGACGCCATCGAGCGCGCCAAGCAGCTGTTTGTGTCCCTGGAAAGCCTGCTCAAGGCCGGCTCGCCGGTGCGCAACCGGGAGTTCACCCACGCGCTGAACGTGGTGAAGCATGAAGGCGCGGCGACGCTCAAGGATTTGATGAGCGACCGCGTGCTGACACACGAGCGCAAGCCCGGCGTCACCGCCAAGACCGTCGGCCAGAAAAAATATCTCGACGCCATCCGCCGGCACGACATCACGTTTGGGGTCGGCCCGGCGGGCACGGGCAAGACCTATCTGGCGGTGGCGATGGCGCTGGCAGCGTTGCGCGAGGGCAAGGTTTCACGGATCATTCTCACCCGGCCGGCGGTCGAGGCCGGCGAGGCGCTGGGTTTTTTGCCCGGCGACCTTTACGAAAAGATCACCCCGTATCTGCGTCCGTTGCACGACGCGCTGCACGACATGCTGCCCGCCGAGGAAATCCAGAAACACACGGAACGCGGCACCATTGAAATCGCGCCGCTGGCCTACATGCGCGGGCGCACGCTGAACAACGCCTTCATCATCCTGGACGAGGCGCAAAACTCAACCACCGAGCAGATGCTGATGTTTCTCACCCGCCTCGGGCACGGTTCGAAAGCCGTCATCACCGGCGACGAGACACAGATAGATTTGCCACCCCACAAGAATTCGGGATTGCTCGAAGCCCACCGTGCGCTGAAAAACACCGAAGGCATCGCCATCATCGAATTCGGCAAGCGCGACGTTGTCCGCCACCCGCTCGTGCAGCGCATCATCTCGGCTTACGAGGAACATCGCGGCGCGGCAAAAACAACGGATGCGAAATGAAATCCCGTTTGCAGGAGCCGAGGTAACGAGGCTCAAATGAAAAATGAGAGACTCCTCACGTCGTCTCCGACAACTTCAAAGAATGGATATTGCCATCACCAACCGCCAGCGCTTGCAGAAGATGAATCTTCGGCTGCTGAAAAATATCACCCGCGAATTGCTGTCCGAATTGGAACTGGAAAAGGCTGAGATTGGCATCTGCCTCGTCGGCGCACCGGAAATGACGCAGCTGAACGAAACGTTTCTCCATCATGCCGGCGTGACGGATGTGATGGCGTTTGATTATCATGACAACGTGTTGCCGGCATCTTGCCGGCAAGGCAAATCAGAACTTCCGGCAGGATGCCGGAAGCACGTTCACGGCGAAATCTTCGTTTGCGTGGATGAAGCCATCCGGCAGGCGCGCAAGTTCGGCACGAGCTGGCAGTCGGAAGTCATCCGCTACCTGATCCACGGAGTTTTGCATCTGCTCGGCTTTGACGATTCGAGCGTGGGTGCCCGGCGCAAAATGAAACGGGAGGAAAACCGGTTGTTGCGTGAAATCACCCGCCGCTTTCCCTTGAGCAAACTTTGATGCGGCCCTAGACTCGGCGCATGGAACAAAAAAGCCTCCTTGCCCGCTGGCGATCCAGTTTTCTAACGGGGCTGGCGGTTACCTTCCCCGCTCTGCTCACGCTGGCGGCGGTCAAGTGGCTGGTGGGCACGATTTCCAGCGTGACGGACCTGTTGTTGTTTTTTCTGCCCCGCACGCTCACGCACGAAAGCCTGATCAACGCCAACGACGGCAAGGGGCCGATGTTCTGGTACTGGAGCCTGGTGGCACTGGTGCTCGCCGTGGTTTTGATTTCCGTGGCCGGCGTGCTGGCGCGTTATTACATCGGCAAAAAGGTGATCGATTGGACCGATCGGGTGATGATGCGGGTGCCGTTGCTGAACAAATTTTACGGCGCCATCAAACAGGTCAACGACGCATTTGCCGGAAGCAAACATTCGTTCCAGACCGTCGTCCTGGTGGAATTTCCCGGGCCGGGAAATTATTCCGTCGGTTTCATCACCAGTGAACAACGGGGTGAAATCCAGCAAAAGGCCGGCAAAACACTCGTCAGCGTCTTTGTCCCGACCACGCCCAATCCGACCTCCGGTTTTTTGATCATGGTGCCGGAGGAGAAGCTCACCAAGCTCGACATGAGTGTCACCGACGCCATCAAATACATCGTCAGTCTGGGCTCGATTTCGCAGGAATATCCGCCGCCGCTGACAACGGAAAATCGAGAATAGAAAATGGAGGATGGAGAATAGTTCGCCGCACTGAAACCACATGCCATCCTCCATCCTCTATCTTCCATCCTCGTTTTCGTTATGATTGAAAACGCCACCGGCCTCATTTTGCGAACGCGACCGCTCACGGAGACCAGCCTCATCGTCCACTGGCTCACGCCGGATTTCGGACGCATCGCCACCGTCGCCAAGGCCGCGCGCCGTCTCCAATCGCCGTTTCTCGGCAAATTGGATTTGTTTTACCGGGCGGATATTTCGTTCAGCCGCAGCCGCCGTTCCGATCTGCACACACTCCGCGAAATCAGCCTGCGCGAAACCCACGGCGCGCTGCGTCAGGACATCCGCCGGTTGCGCCAGGCCGCCTACGCCGCGGCGTTGGTCGAGCAGGCCACGGAAACCGGGACCCCTTTGCCGGCCATTTTTGAAATGGTGAACGGATTTCTGGGCTGCCTTTGCAGGCAACAATCCGCGCCGCAGATGGTCCTGGCCTTTGAACTCAAGCTCCTGCATGAACTTGGCCTGGAACCGGATTTGAGGGAAACCAGACTGACCCCCGGCGCCAGACAGATTGTCCGCGTATTGACGCAAAATGACTGGCCGGCGGGCTCGCGTTTGCGGCCCACCCCCGGACAAACCGGAGAACTGTCCCAATTCCTACATGGCTTTATGATTTTTCATCTGGGGCGGCTGCCCAAAGGGCGTTCGGCAGCCCTGAAAGCTGATTAGCCCGGCTTTTGGATGGGGTCAGCCGGGAACACCAAGAGCTTCCCGAAACCGTGTTCCAATGGCATGATTATTGCGCAATATTGGAATTTGGCTGAAATGAAACGAAAGATTTTCAGGTTCTCCACATTGCGATTGCAGCTGGTCGGGAGCGTGTTTTTGCTCGTCACCCCGGCTTGGATGCTGATGTATATTTTCAAACTGCCCATGAGCGGGTTTGTGGTGGGGATCCTGGCGCTGGTCGCATCGTGGTTGGGCGGGGAATTCTTCATTTTGCGCGAGGTGCGCGCCTTGTCCAGCGTGGCACAGAGGATTGCCGAAGGTGATTTGAGCGCCCGCACCGGACTGAAACCCTCGAAAAACGAACTCGGGGACCTCACCAAGGGTTTTGACCTGATGGCCGAATCGCTGGAGCAGCATGTCAAGAATCTCGAAACGGCGGAACAAAACCTGTTGAACCGCACGTTCCAGCAAACCGTGGTCGCCGCGCTCGGACAATTTGCGCTGACCAACAGCGACCTGGACGCGCTGCTGAATCAAACCGTCATCCTCGTGGCGCAAACCCTGGGCGTGGAATACTCCGCCGTGTTCGAGCAATTGCCGGCGGGGCCCCTGCGGCTGCAGGCAGGCATCGGCTGGAAATCGGAGTACGACCGGCAGACCTCCCTGCCCGGAAATGAGAATTCCCCGATCGTCGCGGCCATGAAATCCGGCGATCCCGTTGTCACCGCCGATCTGAAGGCCGAATCGCGAATCTCCGCGTCGCCGTTTCTGGCCGAACACGGTGTGATCAGCGGCATCACCGTCGCCATACCCACTCACGACCGGGCTTATGGCCTGTTGGGCATTTACAGCACGCACGCCCGGAAATTCAACTCGGATGAAATCCAATTTCTCATGGCCGCCGCCACCGCCATCGGCCTGGCCGTCGAGCGCAAACGGGCCGAGGCTGAATTGCACAAACTCGCCGCGTTCGTCCAGTTGTATCCGGACGCGGCGATGGAATTGAACGAAAACGGGACCATCACCTATTTCAACGAGGCCGCCCAAAAACTGGCCGCTTCCGTATCCCGGAATCATCCCAATGAAATATTGCCGCCGGATATTGACCGCCTCATTCACGAATGCCTTGCCAGCGGACAAGGCAAGGTGCGGCTGGAAACCAGGGTGGAAGGGCGCACGTTATTGTGGTCGGTCAATCCCGTCCTGCCGAGCAATGTGGTGCATTGCTACGTCGAAGACATCACCGAGCGGCTGAGTTTGGAGGCGCAGTTGCGCCAGGCGCAAAAGATGGAATCCATCGGCCAGCTCGCCGCCGGGGTCGCGCATGACTTCAACAACATGCTCACGATCATTCAGGGGCATTCCAGTTCACTGCTTTCCAAACCGACCTTGCCGCCGGAGGTGGTTGACTCGGTCCAGGCCGTTTATTTCGCCGCCGAACGCGCTGCGGGTCTCACCCGCCAGTTACTCATGTTCAGCCGCAAGAATGTCATGCAACCCGAGCTGCTCGATCTGCAGAAGGTGGTCGGCAACATGAGCAAGATGCTGGAACGGCTTCTCGGAGAAACCATCGCACTTGAATTTCAGAAAGCGGTGGAGAATTCATTGGTTCATGGCGACTGCGGCATGATCGAACAGGTCGTGATGAACCTTGCCCTCAACGCCCGCGACGCCATGCCATGCGGCGGCCGGCTGACCATCGGCATCGAGACCGTGATCCTTGACGCCGCTTTCATCGAGACGCATCCCCAGGCGCACGCGGGGCGCTTTATTCGTTTGCGCGTCACGGACAATGGTACCGGCATGGATTCCGCCACGCTGGGCCGCATCTTCGAACCGTTTTTCACCACCAAAGAGGTCGGCAAGGGCACCGGCCTCGGACTCGCCACCGTTTATGGCATTGTCAAACAGCACGAAGGCTGGGTCGAGGTGAACAGCGAACCCGGCAAGGGCAGCACGTTCGACGTGTATTTTCCCGCCAGCGACCAGGTGCCCGACGCCGAACCGGATGAAGAGGCCGCCGCCGGCCCGGTCGTCGGCGGTTCGGAAACCATACTCATCGTTGAAGACGAACCGGTCCTGCGCAGCATGGCCCGCGACATCCTCGAAGAGTGCGGCTATCTGATTCTGGAAGCGTCATCCGGCCGGGAAGCGCTTGATGTATGGCATCGGCGCGCGACTGAAATTGATCTGCTCCTGACCGACATGGTGATGCCCGATGGTATTTCCGGCGCGGACCTGGTGGATCAATTGCAGTCCGGCCAGCCCCGCCTGAAGGTTGTCTTTACCAGCGGCTACACCGCCAATGAAGTGAATGAGAAAATGCTGGGCCGGACCCGCGCGAGCTTCCTCGCCAAACCCTACACCCACGCCGAACTCGCCAGGACCATCCGCGATTGCCTCGACCGGAAAAACAACGGTGATGCGGCGGCTGGCTGATTGACACCGCATGGAAGACCGCGCGCAGGGAGAGGTCACGATCGCCATTTTGAGCGACATCCATAATGCCGGCCCCGGCGAACGCGCCGGCGGCGAAGATTACGAGTTCCGCGCCATCGCCAATCCCCTGCTCCGCCTGGTCGCACGCGCCTACCGGCATTTGATCTGGATGCGCCACCCGCTCGACCAGGGACGTCAGCTCGACCGTTTTCTGGCCGAAACCGGGCCGCTGGATTATGTCGTGGTCAACGGGGATTATCCGTGCGACACCGCCTATCTGGGCGTAAGCGACCCGGGAACGTTCCAAAGCGCCCGGGAATGTCTCGGCAAACTCCGCGCAAAATTCGGCGACCGCACGCGATTCACCATCGGCGACCATGAACTTGGGAAATTGAGCCTGTTTGGCGGAAAGGGTGGAATGCAACTGGCCAGCTGGCATTGCGCCACGCAGCAGCTCGGTCTGCAACCGTTCTGGAAACTGGCCATCGGCCGTTACCTGCTCATGGGAATGGCGTCACCCCTCATCGCCCTGCCGGCGAACCGGGCGGACGTGCCGCCGGCGGAATGGCCGGCATGGCAGTCCTTGCGCGAGGCGCACCTCGCCGAAATCCGCGCCGCTTTCGAGGCGATCCAGCCGGAGCAGCGGGTAATCCTGTTTTGTCACGACCCCACCGCATTGCCGTTTTTGTGGCGCGAGGAACCGGTGCGCCGCCGGCTGCCACAGGTGGAACAGACCATCATCGGACATCTACATACCCGGCTGATTTTATGGAAAAGCCGGCTCCTGTCGGGAATTCCGCCCATCCGTTTTTTGGGCCGGAATGTCAGCCGCTTCAGCTCGGCGCTGCACGAGGCGCATTTTTGGTGGCCGTTCCGGGTGCGATTATGCCCGGCCTTATCCGGCGTTGAATTGCTGAACGACGGCGGCTACTACACCGTGCAAATTGACCCGGCGGCGAACCGCCCGGCGCGGTTCACGTTCCACCCGCTGCCGCGGTGAAACGGATTACCGTGTCGGTGCCTGATAGACAGAATAGATTAGAGGCCAATGAAAAGCGCCAGAGGGCTGGCGCATTCCAAAACGCTTCGTGTCATCCCGCCGGTAAACCGCTCGAGACGTATTTCAGCAGCTTTCAACCCGCGCGTTAGCGTCTTGGAGTGCGGCGGCCCTCCGCCGCTTTTGCCTCACCATGCGAAAAGCCATGTCACTACCTATGACCTTCCAGCAATTTCATCACGGCTTCCACGGCTGACTCAGCCTTGATGGCTTGCAGCGCGCCGCCGCGCGGCTTGAGTTCCACTTCGCCCTTGGTCAGCGATTTCTCGCCGATGCCGATGCGAATGGGAAAACCGACCAGTTCGGAATCCTTGAATTTTACGCCGGGCCGCTCATCGCGGTCATCCAGAATCACGTCCACGCCGCGCGCCGTGAGTTCTACATAGATTTTCTCCGCCAGTTTCATCACAGCGCTGTCCGTCGCCACACCCAGCGGCGTGACGCAGACCGTGTAAGGCGCGACGCTCAACGGCCAGATGATGCCGTCCTTGTCGTTGCACTGCTCGATGACGGCCTGCATCGTGCGGGTGACGCCGATGCCGTAGCAGCCCATGATGGCAGGCTTGCGCGTGCCGGTCTCGTCCAGAAAGGTCGCGCCCAGCTTCTCGCTGTATTTCGTGCCGAGCTTGAAGACATGGCCCACTTCAATCGCCCGGCGAATTTTCAGCGGTTTGCTGCATTTCGCGCAGGGTTCCCCGACGGTCACCGTTCTTAAATCGAACCACTCTGTCACCTTGATGTCGCGTTCGATGGAGACGTTCTTCAAATGGAAGCCGTCTTCGTTCGCGCCGGTGGTCATGTCGTTTGCGCCGCGCAACCGTTCATCGGCGAATATTTGTAAAGTAGCGCAGGCCTCCGGCCTGCCCTCGGCGTTTGCAGGCGGGACGCCTGCGCTACGTTTTAACGTGCTCGTAACCGCCCCGAGACTTCCCGGCTTTGCGCCGAGCGTGGTCACGCATTCTTCCGGCGTGGCCGGTCGCGCCGCAACCGCACCGGTCTTGGCCATGAATTTCGTCTCGTTCAACTGGTCGTCGCCGCGGATCAGGATGATGACCGGCTTGCTGTCGGCGATGTACACCAGTGTCTTGATCTGGCGATTGGCGGGCACTTTGTAGGGCTCCTTGCTCAAGGCCTCGATGGTGACGACGCCGGGCGTGGCGAATTTTTCAATTGCCGCGCCGACTTCGCGCGCGGCGGTTTTGGGAATGCCGCTGGTGGCCTTCTCGATATTTGCCGCGTAACCGCAAGCTTCGCAATAAACCACCTCGTTCTCGCCGGTTTCAGCCGGGACCATGAACTCGTGCGAATGACTGCCGCCAATGACGCCGGTGTCGGCCTCAACCGGAAACGCCTTCAGTCCGCACCGGGCAAAAATGCGCGCGTAGGCATCATACATTTTCTGGTAACACGCCTGCGCTGCCTCGTCGCTCACGTCGAAGCTGTAGGCGTCCTTCATGATGAACTCGCGGGCACGCATGAGGCCGAAGCGCGGGCGGATTTCATCCCGGAACTTGACGCTGATCTGGTAAAAGTTCTTTGGCAACTGCCGGTAGGAATTGATTTCGGCGGCAGCAGTGGTGGTGATGACTTCCTCGGCTGTCGGGCTAAGAACCCATTCGCGGTTGCCGCTGTCTTTCAATTTGAACAGCACGTTGCCGGCGGTTTCGTAACGGCCGCTTTGCTGCCAGATTTCCGGCGGCTGAAGCGCGGGCATGAGCAGCTCGAGCGCGCCGGCGCGGTCCATCTCCTCGCGGACGATCTGTTCCACCTTGCGCAGCGCACGCAGGCCGAGCGGCAGAAAGGTATAGACGCCGCCGGCGAGCTTGCGGATCAGCCCGGCGCGGAGCAGGAGTTTGTGCGAAAGGATTTCCGCGTCAGCCGGAGCTTCGCGGAGGGTCGGAATAAATGCGTTGGTCCACTTCATGTGGCCGAAAGCTTAACCAAAAAGGAATCGTAGAACGAAGTTTTTTCTGCTGTTTGGAGGGCGCTGCTTCGTCAGTGCCCTGAAATTTGGGCGGCGACGAAGCGCTGCCCTCCTGATCGCACTCTTGTTACGGCGAGCGGATGCGGTAGAAGCGGGCGGGATAGTTCGTCCAGTCCGGATCGCTGAAATAAACCGACCCGTTGGTAAGGGTGCAGCTTTGCAGCGGAACCCAGGTGGAATTGGCCAGATTCGTGCAGGCATCCACCACGATGGGGATGTTTGTGGTTCCCGTAATGTTGAACCCAAACCGATTCATCCGCACACCAAAGCCAGAATCGCCGGTCTGCGCCTGCGGGTTCCACAGCTTGGTTGGACGACTGTTAAAAGTTGCGCCCCAAGCGCGGTAGAAACGTGTGGGATAATTCGTCCAGCTTGGATCGCTGAAATAGGACAAGCCGCTGGTGAGAATGTTGGTTTTTACCGGAGACCAGGTGGGATTGGCGAGATTTGTACAGGCTTCCACCACGACACCTAGGCTGCTGGCGCCAGTGATGTTGAACCCAAACCGGTTTGTCTGCACTCCGAAACTGGCATCGCTCGACTGCATTTGCGGGATCCAGCCAGCAGTCCCCGGAAGGTAATAGATGATGGCATCAATATCACCAAAGAACACACCCCCGCTATAAGTAAGCCTTGGTGCGTTACCTTGGAAATAGACTCCTTTCAGGCTGGTGCAATAATCGAACGCATACTCCGCCATGCTTATGACGCTATCAGGAATCGTAACGTTGGTCAGGCCGTAACAGTCCTCAAACGCCCCACGCCCGATGTTGGTTACACTACAGGGAATCTGGACGCTATGCAGGTTTTCGCAGTCTTGGAATGCAAACCATCCAATATCTTTGACGCCATCAGAGATTGTCACGTCTGTTAGGCTGAAGTTTCCAGAGAACGCTTCAGATTCGATGAAAATAACGGGCAGACCGGAAATGGTGCTAGGAATGGATATTTTGTTGCTGGAACCTATGTATCCCGAGATAGTGAGCGCGTTATAGCTGTTGTTGACGCAAGTGCATTGAGTCAACGGATCCCACAGCACAACCGGTAAACCACCAAAAGTTGCCCCCCAACCTGTGGATCCGGGCGGATGATATACGGTCGGATTATTGCCGAAATTGAACACATTCGCTCCAAGGCTGGGTGCGTTACCCAAAAAACACACGTGCGAAAGTGAGCTGCTGAAGGCAAATGCATAATCTCCGATATTGGTAACACCGCTGCCGATTGTGATGTTGACCAGATTCCGTAGAAAAGAAAATGCCCATGCCCCGATGGTGGTAACGCTGTTGGGAATTGCAAAGGTTCCTGGCTTGCCAGCCGGACACTCAATAACCGTCGATTGCCTCTTATCCATCAAGACTCCATCCGAACTGCTGTAGCTGGCATTCAGCGGATCCACCGTGATCGCCGTCAGGCTGTAACAGAAGATAAACGGGCTGCTACTAATGTTCGTGACGCTCGCTGGAATGGTCACATTCATCAGTCCGCTTTGGTAGAAGGCTTCGACCCCGAAGCTGGTCACACCGTTACCAAGGTTGATGTTGGTCATGCCACAGTTAGAAAAAGCGTCGTCCTCAATAGTTATGACATTGTCAGAGAGCGTGACGCTCGTCAGGCTGCTGCAATTATCGAAGGCATTACTCCCGATACAAGTGACACTGGTTGGGACGGTATAGCTTCCCGTCAGGCCGCCTGGACATTGTATAAGCGTCGTCTTAGTGCCGTTAAACAAGACCCCATCCAGACTGTTGTAGCTGGTATTCACCGGGTCCACTGTGATTGCCATCAAGTCGGTATCAGAAGCAAAGACCTGACCTCCGATATTCGTTACCGCACTACCAATAATGACGTTGGTCAGACTGGAGCAGCAATAAAACGCATGATCGCCAATGATTGTGACGCTGTTTGTAACCGTCACGCAGGTGAAATTGGTATTATACCAGAACGCTTTATTCCTTATGCTGGTGACGGGCAGGCCATTGATCGTATCTGGAATGGTCACCGCCCCGCCCGAACCGGTGTAACCCGTAATGGTGATCGTGTTATCGGCATTGGTCGTGTAGGTGTAATCTTGGGCCAGCATCGCGGCGGGCAACGCCAACAGCAGTAGTAGCGGCAGCAGCCTCACGGCGCAGGCGGTTTTTAAACGACTGGCCATTGTGTTCAGGCAGGTTGTGGTCGCAAATGAATTCTGAGTTTTCATGTTTTTGCCTTTTCTGATTGTCATGGCAATGCGACTTGGTCGGTATCGCCGACACGACTTTACCTTCGATTTTGGTCATTGCGCGGAGCCGGCAATTGTTGGCGGGAAGGTGTCGCCCCAATCCTGATATAAGCTACTCTTGCAATAATGCTGGCTTGAATCAAGGTTTTAATGATTGGAAAAATCTATTATCCATCGTGATGCGGCGTAGCGGCTCCTCGGCAGAGAGCCGCCATCTTGACTGAAGTTTGCGGCGCTCTGCCGAGACGCCGCTACGTTCTCACTTCACCGTGTTGACCAGCGGAGCCAGTCCCTGAATCCGCACTTCCAGCCGGTCGCCGGATTGGATGGGGCCGATGCCGCTGGGCGTGCCGGTGAGAATCACGTCGCCGGGCAGCAACGTCATATTCGTGGAAATAAAACTGACCAGTTCGGCGGGTTTGAAGATGAGCTGTTTCGTGTTCGAGTTCTGCCGCAACTGGCCGTTTTGAAAAAGCTGAATGTTCAATTCGTTCGGATCAATCTTCGTTTCCACGTAAGGGCCGAGCGGGGTGAAGGTGTCAAACGATTTGCACCGCGCCCACTGGCTTTCGGAATTCTGGATGGTGCGGTCGCTGATGTCCTCGGCGGTGGTGTAGCCAAAAATATAGCGGGACGCCGACGTGGACGTGACGTTTCGAATTTTGCGGCCGATGACGATGGCCAGTTCGGCCTCATAATCCGTGCGATGATTCCGAAACGGTATTTCGATTTTCCCGCCGTCGGGAATCAGCGACGTGGTGGCTTTGAGCCAGAACAACGGCTCCTTGGGCAGTGTCTTGCCGGTCTCGCGCGCGTGGTCGGCATAATTGAGGCCGACAGCGATGACTTTGGACGGCACAACGGGAATCAGCGTGCGGACACCTTTGCGTGGAGTGGACTTGCGATCGAAGGACGGCGAGCCGAAAACTTCGCCGCGCAGCCGGTACAATTCGCCGTCCACGACTTTGGCGTAGAAAATTTCCTCCCCCTTTTGAAATCGGCCAATGGCTGCCATAAAGCGGGTGCAAACTAACAAACACCGCAAAGCCGTCGCAAGATTAAAGCCTTTGCGATGGGTGCGTTAGGTGGGGCCGAGCGTCCCCGCGAGCCGTCGTCACCATGCTTTGACGCGCCAAGCCCGGCTCGTCAGGAACCGCGCCCCACCAAACCATAACATTACCGGGCCATTAGTACGACTTGCCGAAATTGCCCGATTTCGTTAAATTACTGCCATGAACCACTTGACGAAACAGGAGCAAACCGTTCTCTGTATTGTCCTGGGATTGCTGCTGACCGGCTGGGCAGTGAAAACGTATCGCACCGCGCATCCGCCGGCAGCAGTGGTTCAGCCGGCGAAACCTTGACATGCAAGAAATCAATTTTGACGAAGCGTTGGAGCAGATCCTGGCCCGGGATTCGCGTTACACCCGCGATGCCTACCTGTTTGTCCGCGAAGCGCTCGACTACACGCAGAAGCTCGTCGGGAAGGAAACCCGCGGCGCCATCCGCCACGTCAGCGGCCAGGAATTGCTCGACGGCATACGGCAGTTTGCGCTGAATCAATTTGGACCGATGGTGGTGACCGTATTTGAAGAATGGGGCGTGCATGGTTGCCGCGACTTTGGCGAAATCGTTTTCAACATGGTCGAAACCAGCCTGCTCGCCAAAACCGACAAGGACACGCGCGACGATTTTCAACACGGCTACGATTTCACCGAGGCCTTCCGCAAACCGTTCTGGCCGCAGTACAAACTCGATTCCGAAAAGAAGCCGATTGGGGGTTGAAAACAAGACGGGCCGGAAGGGAACTTATTTCCTGAAATCATTTGGGATGGATGACCGCTGGAATGATTTTGTTTTGACGCTCGCCCTCATCTTTTTTCCTCTCCCCCTGGAGAGGATTTTACCCATCACGGTTTCTGATTGTTCGTTCGTCCATCCGGTCAATCCAGTCGCGTGAATTTCCAAGCAGACAGAGAATAATTCTCCTTCTCCTTGGGGAGAAGGCCGGGTTGAGAGAGGTCGTGAACCATTTAAAGAGTCCGCCATCGGCTCGGTCATGGAATGGCAATGCGACGGTGCTGGCCTTTGCTTATTAAAAGGTGCCTTTGCTCGGAGTTGCGGCCAATCAGTCTGGGCTGTCCCGCCACTGGCGCGACAGAATTCCAAGCAAATGGCCTTCTTAAGTCAAATTGGATTGCCCACAAAGCGGTTTCCCCGATATCCTTCCGGTCTGACATAAATTTGTAATGACAAAACGATTTCAACATTTGCGCGTCCCCGGTCTGCGGCGAGCTTGATTTTATCCAATGAGTGACACCACTTTTTCAACCCGAGTTTCGGCGATGAAAATTCCATCGTTGCCGCCCGGGGTCACGCTTACCACGCTCGAAAACGGGCTGGTCATCATCGTGCGCGAGGATCACAGCGCGCCCGTTGTATCGGCGCAGGCGTGGTGCATGGCGGGAAGTATTCACGAGAACAAATGGCTCGGCGCCGGCCTGTCGCACGTGCTCGAACACATGCTGTTCAAGGGCACAACCACCCGCCCGGGCAGCCGCATTGACCAGGAAGTACAGGAAGCCGGCGGTTACATGAATGCCTACACCAGCTTCGACCGCACGGTGTATCACATTGACGTCCCGGCCACCGGCGCGCGCACGGCGATTGACATCCTGTGCGACATCATGCAGCATGCCACCCTGCCCGATGATGAACTGGCGAAGGAACTCGACGTGATCCGCCGCGAAATGGACATGGGCCAGGACGATCCCAACCGCCGCGCCAGCCGCCGCCTGTTTGAAACCGCCTACACGCGCAGTCCGTATCGCTTCACCGTCATCGGGTACCCCGACATTTTTGGCGAGCTGAAACCCGATGACATCCGCGGTTATTACGTCGAAAAATACGCGCCGAACAACGTCTTTTATGTCGTGGCCGGCGACGTCAAGAACGACGAAGTCATCGCGCAAATCCGCAACGCCTACGAAAAAACCAAGGCCCGGGCGCTCCCGCCAGTTGTGTTGCTGGAGGAGCCGAAGCAAACCGCGCCGCGGGAAATCGTCGAGGAGGCGGCCATTGAACTCGGTCATTTTCATTTTGCCTGGCACATTCCTGAATTACGGCATCCGGACATGGCGGCGCTCGACGTGCTCGCCGTTTTGCTCGGCTGCGGCCGCAGCTCGCGCCTTTACCAGCAGGTCCGCGAAAAGAAAGGCGTGGTGCACCACGTTGACGCATGGACTTACAGCCCCGGCAATCCGGGTTTGTTCGGCATGAGCGCCATCGTGGACGCGGACAAATTCACCGATGCGCGGGACGCGATGCTGGCCGAGATTGAAAAAGTAAAGACGTCGCTGGTTTCCGCCGCCGAACTCGGCAAGGCGGTGAAACAGTTCATTGCCGCCACGCTGGCCGCGCGCAAAACGATGGAAGGCCAGGCGCAAAATCTCGGCGGAAACTGGCTGGCGGCCAATGATTTGAATTTTTCCGAACGTTATCTCGCCGCCGTGAAGTGCGTCCGGCCCGACGACATCCTGCGCGTCGCGCGTGAATATCTCACGGCGGAGAACCGCACCCTGTACACGCTGCTGCCCAATGGCACCGCGCCCAAATTGCCCGTGGCCGTCGAGGAAAAATCCGAGCACGCGATCCGGAAATTTGAATTGCCCAACGGCCTGCGCCTGCTCGTCAAGGAGGACCATCGCCTGCCCTTTGTCGAATATCGCGCCATGTTCCAGGGCGGCGTGCTCGCCGAAACCAGTGAAAACAACGGCATCAGCCAGTTGACCAGCCGGATGCTGCTCAAAGGCACGTCGCAGCGCAGCGCCCGGGACATTGCGACCGAAATCGAGACGGTCGGCGGCAGCATTGACAGCTACGGCGCCAATAACAGTTTCGGTGTCAATCTGGAAACCATGAGCAGCGATTTTGCGACCGGCATTGATTTGCTTGCCGACGTTTTGCTGAACCCGGTTTTTCCCGCCGACATGCTCGAACGCGAGCGCGAGGTGCAAATTGCCGATATCAGCGCACAAAAGGACAATCTGCTGAAAAGCGCCAGTCTGGCCCTGCGTCGCACACTTTTTGGCAACGCCGGCTATGGTCTGGATTCAACCGGCACGGAAGAAAGCGTTGCCAGACTTAAAGCTGCCGGCTTGAAATCGTTTCACAAAAAACTGGCCGTGCCGAACAATTGCGTCATTGCCATATACGGCGACGTGAAAACAGCGGAGGTCAAATCCGCCGTCGAAAAACTTTTTGGCCATTGGAAATCCGGTCATGCGGCAGACGAACTGATTCGCACCGTGCCCGACGCGCCTCCCGTTTCGAAGCAGCGGGTTGAAGAAATCCGCGATAAAAAGCAGGCGGTAATCGTAGTCGGTTATCCCGGCACAACGATGTACGACGAAGACCGTTTTGCGCTCGAGTTGATCCAGGAAGCGTGCAGCGACCTCGGTTCGCGGCTGTTTCTGCGGATTCGCGAGCAGCTCGGCCTCGCTTACTACGTCGGCGCGCAACAGTTCGCCGGACTGGTGCCCGGCTATTTTGCCTTTTACGCCGGTACCGAGCCATCGAAGGCCGCGCAGGTTGAACAGGAAATCCTCAAGGAGGCCGGACTCCTGCGCACCGAGGGTTTGACCGACGAGGAGCTCAAACGCGCCAAGGCCAAGCTCATCGGCCAGAAAAAAATCGCCCGGCAGGACCTGGGTCATCTGGCCTCCACGACCACGCTCGACGAACTTTACGGCCTCGGCTACCAGCGCGCGGAGCTGGACGACGCGAAATTTGAAGCTGTCACACTGGACCAAATCAAAGCCATCGCGCAAAAATATCTCATGCCGGACGCTTTGGTGGTGGCGGTGGTGAAGCCGGAGAAAAGTTAGGAGCGCCGAGCACCGGCTCGGCTCGGCATCCCATTGCCATTGGAGCGCCGGACTCCGGCACGGCTCGTTTCTGTTCGTTTCCTCATCCCGCCGTGCTGGAAGCCGGCGCTCCAATTCACGCCTGCGCCACCAATTATTGGCAGCGATGCGTCTCCACATCCATCCCAAACTGAATACAGGAAAAGAGCTGTTCAAGTACGGAATTCGGATTGCGGATTACGGAATGCGGGGCAAATCCGTTATCATTTGATTTCAGCGCGACAAGTTGCCCCGGCGGAATTTAGTTCACCCGCCACCTCACCCCGGCCCTCTCCCCCAACTCTCGTTGGCGGAGAGGGAGAATCATCCGCCGTCGCTTTGAAAATTCGCGCGACTGGATTTGCCGGACAGCTTTCCCACCAACCAGAAACCATTCGCCGCGCTGTCCTCTCCTGGGGGAGAGGAAACAGGTGAGGGCGAGCGTCAAAACCAAATTCATTCCGCCAGTTAAACTTTCTTCCGTCGCCAGCCCGCAATAAACATTCCATTGCCGTCCAAATCCTGCGGCCAGATGGTTTTCGCTGGAGCCGAAGTGAACAGGCTCTGACTTCCAGAAATTTCCGGCAACACCAGCGGCTCAAAATCCGGCCGGCTGGCGTTGAAATATTCCACCACCTCCGTCGTCTCCGCGCGCGCCAGCGTGCAGACGGAGAAAATTAGCTTGCCGCCCGGCTTCACACTTGGCGCGACATTGGCCAGCAGCCGGCGCTGGATTTTCGAAAGCTCGCGAACGTCGTCCGGCGTCGTCGTCCAGCGCGCCTGCGGATTGCGCTGCCACGTTCCGATGCCGCTGCACGGCGCATCCACGAGCACTCCGTCGAATTTGGTTTTGGTGGGCAGCTTCACGCCGCCGTCCCAGAATGCGGAGCGATAATTGGTATGCGTCTGAGCGACCACGTCTAGTTTTCCGTGCCGGGTTCTGAAATCATGGCGGCATGGATACATCAAAAACTGGATCAGGCCGGCGGCGTTGGACTTCTAAACAGCGGCAACGATTTCTGGCGCGGTTTCATCAAAGCCAATTAACCCAACACGATTTCGCCACCCAGCATGGCGTCGGGTTGTCCACCCTGAGCAAGTGGTTACGTTTGGAACGTGACGCCGTTCCCGCGAAGGTGAAGTTTAAAGAAATGCGTTTGCCCAGCCCAGCCTCGCGCTGGCCGGTTGAAGTCGTCAGCCCACAAGGTTGGGTTGTGCGGTTGCAAAACAGCTCAGATGTGCAGCAGTTGCCCGAACTGTTACGGGCGCTGCCATGCTGAGTGTCACCAGCGCGACACGGGTGTTGGTCGCCACTACGCCGGTGGATTTGCGCGGCAGTTTCAACCGGCTCTACAGTCTGGTCGTGGAGCAACTTAAAGCCGACCCGTTGTCCGGTCACCTGTTCGTATTTACCAATGGACGGCGGAACCGGATCAAGGTGCTTTACTGGGACGGGGATGGTTTATGGGTTTGTGCCAAGCGATTGGAACAAGGACGATTCACCTGGCCGGTGAGTGAAAATGGACAGGTTGATTTGCGTGGCGAGGAGTTCAGCGCGTTGATTCATGGGTTGGAAGTGCGCTCGAAAAAGAACTGGTATCGGCGTTGAACTACGAACTGAAAAGTATTTTCAAAAATCTTTCGCTCCAGTGAAACTTTTTTCCGTGGCGTGTGTCTATCAATGCGAGCCGATGAACACCGACACCATGCTGCTTCAAAAGGTAGATGAGTTGCGTGCGCGTGTCGTCGCGTTGGAGATGGAGAATCGGCTGCTCCGTCAAAAGCTCGACCAATATATCCGCCATTACTTCGGCGGACAGCGCAACGAAGGTTTGGACAAACACCAACTGGAGTTGTTGCTGCAAGGTTTACCCAACGTCATCACGCTACCGACCCCAGAGGCCAAAACCACCACGGTAACGCGCAATGGCACTGCACATCCAGTGCGGCGGATGCTGGCCGAAGACAAGTTGGAGACGCATGAGATCGTAATCGAACCAGCGGAAGTTCAAGCCCAACCTGAGGGCTGGAAAAAGATCAGCGAAGAACGCACCAGCCAACTGGACTGGGTCGCCCCCAAAATCATCAAACGGGTTTTCATACGTCCACGCTACGTGAAGCAGGAAAGATTTGCGTTGGCACCGCTGCCGCCCCAACCGATTGAACAAGGCATGGTGGGGCCAGGCTTGCTGGCGCAGATACTGGTCAGCAAATATGAATATCATCAACCGCTCTACCGGCAGGAGAAGATGTTCCACCAACAGTTTGGGGTTGAACTGAGCCGCAAGACGATGGGCTGCTGGGTGGAACAAGCCGCCGAGTTGTTGAAACCGGTGTATCGGGTAATTCAGGAAGATTTACTGCGAGGCAATTACCTGCAAGCCGACGAGACACCGATTCGATATTTAGACCCGGATGTGAAAGGCAAAAGCCAGCAAGGTTATCTTTGGACCTACAGCCGGCCCAAAAGCGATGTGCTATTTGAATGGCGGGTGAGCCGGTCGCGTGAAGGTCCGCAGGAATTTCTAAAAAACTTTCGGGGCAAATTACAGACCGATGGCTATTCAGCATACGAATCACTGGCCAAAGCACGCGGTGATCTGACCCTGATCGGTTGCTGGGCACATGCGCGTCGGGGATTTCACGAAGCTTTGGCTGAGACCAAATTGGCAGCGTGGTTTGTGCGGCAGATCGGGCTGCTTTACGCGGTGGAAAAGAAATTGCGCGAGCAAAAGGCTGGACCGGCACTGCGGCAGCCGATGCGGGTTTGGCAATCACAACCTGTGTTGGATCGGCTGCGCCGGGCGATGAGCTTGGTCCGGCGACGGACTTTGCCGCAGGGGTTGCTCGGACAGGCGATTGATTACACGCTGAAACGCTGGGAAGCCCTGACGCGGTTTGTGGAGGACGGCATGCTGGAGATCGACAACAACTTGATCGAGAATGCAATTCGGCCCAGCGCTCTTGGAAAACGCAATTGGTTGTTCATTGGCCATCCTGAAGCTGGTGAACGCAGCGCCGTCATATACACGTTGCTGGGCAGTTGCCGTCGGCATGGAATCAACCCTTTTGATTATCTGAAAGATTTGTTCGCACGCCTGCCCTCGGCGATGATCACGGAGATCAAGCGGTTCACACCGGCGGCGTGGGACAGGGCCAAGGCGAAGGAAAAACTACCAGCTCTGGCAGCTTGAATAAGTCAGCACCTAGTCTGGTTCAACTGTCCGGTTTCAACTTCTGCGTCATCTCGCGTGCGTGCTACCCCAGCCGGAAACATCACCTTTGCCTTGACTTATTCAGGTGGCGTGATAAAATCAATTCATAATTGGGATTAGACAACGAAAACGCGCATTAAAAATCTGTTCCTCCTGCCGGCGTTGATGGCCGGTTTCGGCTTGTTGCCAGCCGGCCGCGTCACGGCGCAGACCTTCACGAACGTGTATAGTTTCACGGCAACGGGTGGAGCCTATACCAATAGAGACGGTGCTTATCCGAGTGCCGGATTGATATTATCGAACAACACATTGTATGGGACGACACAGCTTGGCGGCACGAATGGCAATGGCACGGTTTTCGCCGTCAACACCGATGGCACGGGCTTTACGGTCCTGCATACTTTCACGGCACTCATCAATTCCACCAACAGCGACGGGACTCATCCGCAGGCCGGATTGCTTCAAGACGGCCCATACCTGTATGGAACGGCGGAGTCTGGCGGCACGAATGGCAATGGCACGGTGTTTCGTCTCAGAACCGATGGCCTGTATTTTACGAACCTGCATAATTTCACGGCACTTTCTACTTCTTTTGGTGGCACCAATAGCGACGGCGCTAATCCGGCTGCCGGATTGACTTTGGCGGGATTCACCACCCTTTATGGGACAGCACAGAGTGGCGGCACGAATGGCAATGGCACGGTGTTCGCCGTCAACGAGGATGGCACGGGCTTTACGGTCCTGCATACTTTCACGGCAAACAAATCTGGCACCAACAGCGACGGAGCCACTCCGCTGGGCGGATTGATTGCATCGGCCAACGACACCCTGTATGGGACTGCGAATGGTGGCGGCACCCATGGCAATGGCACGGTGTTCGCCCTCAACCCCGACGGCACGGGTTTTACGAACCTGTATAGTTTCACAGCTTTTTCTTCAGTTTATTTTAACAACTACGACGGAGAAAATCCGTATGGCGGATTGGTTTTATCGGGCGGCACGCTTTATGGGACGACCCATTCTGGCGGCACCAACAACGCCGGAACGGTATTCGCCGTCGCCACCAATGGCACGGGCTTTACGGTTCTGCATGGTTTCACCGGGGGCAGCGATGGGGCCAATCCGTATGCCGGATTGGTTTTATCGGGCAGCACCCTGTTCGGGACGGCGGGTAATGACGGCAATTCGTATGATGGCACGGTGTTCGCCGTCAACACCAATGGCACGGGTTTTACGACCCCGCATACTTTCACAAATAGTCCAGACGGATATTCTCCGCACGCCGGTTTGATTTCATCGGGCAACACCCTGTATGGGACGGCGAATGGGGGCACCAATGGCACTGGCATGGTGTTCAGTCTTTCGTTGCCGAAACCGCAACTGAAAATCACTTTTTCCGGAAGAAGTGTCGTGATGGTCTGGCCGACCAATCTCCTCAATTTCACCCTGCAATCTACCACGAACCTTGATCCTGTCTGGAGTCCCGTTCTCCTGTCACCGGTCATCATCAACGGGCAGAATGTAGTCACCAATCCCATCTCCGGGGCGCCGCAGCAGTTTTTCCGGTTAAGCCTGTAATGGTCCAAAGGTGTTGGTTATGGTGTGAAAGTGAAGGGGTAGCGACTTTGGTTCAGTATCGCCTGGAGCATTAAGCGGATGATGTCAATGCGTGGCCCTTCAGCCGGATACGATAATTGAACACCTTCGCCCGGCCGGCGCGGCGCTTGAGTATTTTCAGACGCCATTCCGCGCGGTCGCTCGCCCAAAGCAGGCCCTGGTTCTGCACCAGGTCGGAAAGGTGCAGCGTCTTGCCGCCTTCGCCGGCACAGGTGTCCCACCACGTTTCGCCCGGTTGCGGCGCGCACAACCAACCCACCATCTGCGACGCGATGTCCTGGATCTCAAATTCACCCGAGTGAAATTCCGGCGTCTTGAACAAATCCGTTTCGCCGGCGAACTCCAGGGCATCCGGCAACAGCGGGCTGACTTCCGCGCCGGATAATTTTTGCGCCAGTGCCGCCGCCTGACCGCGCCGGGCGCGCAGCCACAGTTTTGGTTCGCGCTGCAGGGAACGCAGCCAGCCGTCGTTCACCTCCATGACTTCCGCCGTCCATGCGGGCACGGCCTTGGCGCGCAGTTCGGCCGGCGGGACGTTGGCCTCGTTGTCGTGAAACCGCCGGTTCAACCGCAGGGCGAGCCGCATTTTGGCCTCCACGCCGCGTTCGTCGCGCAGCCAGACATGCCAGCGGTAATAAATGAAAACCGTCCGGGCGACTTCCGTGGCGTCGAACGGCGCGAGATCGCGGAGCGACTTGAGCATCTCGCGCAACGCGGTGTCCGCCGGCTTGTCCCTGCCGGCTTTGCGGATGACTTCCGCCGCAATTTCGTGAACAGGACGAATCATCGCCCGCAGCATACGCGATTGGAAGCCGCCAGCACAACGCGGACAAGATGGCGGAACGACGCTCTCCGAGCCGGCGCGTTACCAACCGTTTCACCATCGCGCCGGGTCGGAGACCGGCGCCCCGCTCACGCCTTCGCCACCAACTGCCGCAAGACGTAGGGCAAGATGCCGCCGTGCTGGTAGTAATCAATTTCAATAGGCGTATCTATCCGGCAACGCACCGGCACCTCGTCCACGGTGCCGTCCTGGCGCGTGATCTTCAGCGTGAGGTCCTGCTGCGGCTTGAGGTTCTCGTCCAGGCCCACAATGTCGTAGGTTTCCGTGCCATCCAGCTTGAGACTTTGCGCGGTGGTGCCGTCCTTGAATTGCAGCGGCAGCACTCCCATGCCAACAAGGTTGCTCCGGTGAATACGCTCGAAACTCTGCGCCACGACAGCCTTCACGCCAAGCAGGTTCGTGCCCTTCGCCGCCCAGTCGCGGGATGAACCGGTGCCGTATTCCTGGCCGGCTATCACCATCAGCGGCGTTTTTGTTTTCGCGTATTCAATGGCCGCGTCGTAAATGCTCATTTGCGTGGCGTCATCCTTCCCTGAGTGAAAATATACGCTTGGAGAGTTTGCAACATTTCCGCCACCAGGTTTCCCGGTTGAGGAATCAACGGCGTATCCAACACTTCCTTTCGTCTGGCTATGACATATCGTAACTCCACCTTCGACACCCGGTACCATGAGATTCTTGATCCGCACATTCGCAAACGTGCCGCGGGTCATCACCCGGTCGTTGCCGCGGCGCGAGCCGTAGCTGTTGAAATCTTTCGCCGTCACGCCGTTCTCAATGAGATATTTCCCGGCCGGCGACGTCTTCTTGATGGATCCGGCGGGTGAAATGTGGTCGGTCGTCACGCTGTCGCCAAAAATGGCCAGCGTCCGCGCACCCTTGATTTCGGCGATGCTGCCGGGCTGCATCGAAAAACGGTTGAAGAACGGCGGTTCCTGGATGTAGGTGGACTGACGGTCCCATTCATACACGTTGCCGGTGCTGGACGGGATTTCATTCCATTTCGGATTTTGTGCGGCAAAGTTCTGGTAAAGCTTGCGGAAAACATCCGGTTGCAGCGCGGCCTGCATGAGGTCACGGATTTCCTGCAATGTCGGCCAGAGGTCTTTCAACAAGACCGGCTGGCCGTCCCGGCCCGTGCCCAAGGGTTCGGTGTTCAGGTCGATATCCACGCGCCCGGCCAGCGCAAAGGCGACGACGAGCGGCGGCGACATGAGGAAATTCGCCTTGATGTTCTGATGGACCCGCGCCTCAAAATTGCGGTTGCCGGAAAGGACGGAGGCGGCGACCAGGTTGTTCTTGACGATGGCGTCCTCGATGGGCGCGGCCAGCGGACCGGAGTTGCCGATGCACGTCGTGCAGCCGTAACCGACAAGATTGAAACCAAGCTGGTCGAGGTACGGTTGCAGTCCAGTCTTGTTCAGGTAATCGGTGACCACCCGCGAGCCCGGCGCCAGCGATGTCTTGACCACAGGATTCACGCTGAGGCCGCGTTCTACGGCCTTTTTGGCCAGCAACCCGGCGGCCAGCATGACGCTGGGATTCGACGTGTTCGTGCAGCTGGTGATGGCGGCGATCAAAACCGACCCATGACCGATGGTGGATTTGCCGTGGCCGTTGAGCGGAACTTCCACCCGGGCAGTGGCAAAACCATCCGCCTTCATGCCAAAGCCGTTTTCGGCAACCGGTTTGCTGAACGCACCGACAAAGCTCTTCTTCATGTTCGGCAATTCAATGCGGTCCTGCGGGCGCTTCGGGCCGGCCACGCTGGGAACCACCGTCCCGAGGTTGAGTTCCAATTCCTGTGAGTAGTCAATGTCGCCTTTCTTCGGCATGCCGAACAAGCCCTGCGCGCGATAATAATTTTCGTAGGCCAGGCAAAGTTCCTCGCTGCGGCCCGTGGCGCGGAGGTAATTCACGCACTCGGCATCAATGGGAAAAAAACCCATCGTCGCGCCGTATTCGGGCGCCATGTTCGCAATCGTCGCGCGGTCCACGACGGGCAATGCCGCCGCGCCGGGACCGAAAAACTCGACGAACTTGCCGACGACCCTGGCCTTGCGGAGCATTTCCGTGACGGTGAGCGCGAGGTCGGTGGCGGTGGCGCCCTCGCGCAACGCGCCGGTGAGATGCACGCCGACGACATCCGGCGTGAGAAAATAAACCGGCTGGCCAAGCATGCCCGCCTCGGCCTCGATGCCGCCGACCCCCCACCCTACGATGCCGATGCCGTTGATCATGGTCGTGTGCGAATCTGTGCCGACCAGGGTGTCGGGATAGTAAATGGGGTCTGGGGTCTGGGGTCTGGGGTCCGGGGAAGACAGCACACCTTTGGCGAGATATTCCAGGTTGACCTGGTGGACGATGCCGATGCCGGGCGGCACAACCTTGAAGGTGTCGAACGCCTGCATGCCCCATTTGAGAAACTGGTAGCGCTCGCGATTGCGCCGGAATTCCATCTCCAGATTTTTCTGCATCGCATCCGCGGTGCCCGCGAAATCCACCTGCACCGAGTGGTCCACGACCAGGTCCACCGGCACGAGCGGCTCGATGATTTTCGGATTTTTGCCGAGCTTTTGCACCGCCGAACGCATCGCCGCCAGATCCACCAGCAGCGGCACGCCGGTAAAATCCTGCAAAACAATGCGGGCAACGACGAACGGGATTTCCTCGGTTCGGGTTTCGGTCGGCTTCCAATTGGCCAGCGCGCGGACCGCCGCTTCGCTCACGCGCTTGCCGTCGCAATTGCGGAGCACGGACTCGAGCACGAGGCGGATGGAGACGGGCAATTGGGAAACCGGCCCGACGCCGGCCTCTTCCAGCGCGGGCAGGGAATAGAATGAACCCTGCCGGCCACCGCCGGGGTCAAATGTCTTGAGCGTATTGAATAAGTTGTGCATTCGGTCAATAAAAAATCACTTATGTGGACGTGAAAATGAAGCCTCCATACGGTTGTGTCAAGCGAAGCAGCGTTGGAGTCCAAGCTTCAGCCTGTCCCCCAAAGCACAGGCTGAAGCCTGAACCCCAACCCAGCACAGCATCCCTGCCTGAACTTACTTCACCGCCGGCTCGGGATGCAGCAGGTCGGTAATGCGGTGTTCGAGCCGTTCCAGGTTGAGCGGCTTGATGAAAAAATCGTCGGCGTGGAGCGCCACGGTGCGTTTGGTCACTTCGCTGGAAAGCGCGCTCATGAAAATCACCGGGGTCTTTTTGGTGGATGGCTGGCGGCGCAGGATTTTGCAAACGGACAGACCGTCGAGGTCGGGCAGCAGGATGTCGAGCAGGATCAAGTCCGGTTTGAACTGCCGCGCCTGGCTCAATGCCTGCACCCCGTTGTTGGCCACGATGAATTCACAACCCAGACCGGCGAGGCGATATTGCAACAACTCGATGAATTCGAGCTCATCATCCACAATCAGAATACGCGGCACCATGTTAGACAATCTACCCGAACCCGCGGCAAACTCAATGGCGGGCCGGTTAAAGCCTGGTTACGAAATGGAAACGAGGCGTTTTGTATTCTTTCGTCTCCCTGCCAAAAGCGCCAGGGGCTGGCGCACTCCAGGACGCTTCGCGTATTTCGGGAATCATCGTGTCGCGCACAGCGTTTTGGACTGCGGTGGCCCTCCACCGGTTTTCACCTTCCAACTTCAGGTCAAGCAGCATCGAAACCGATGCCGCCGGCAGTCCGCCAAAAACCTTGTTTGAGGCGGGCAGGTATGTGATAAATTAGCCTGACATGCCAACGCGTAAAGGCTCCATCCGGCTCTTCCAACTTTTCGGCATCACCGTCTATCTGCACTGGGCGTGGTTTCTGGCGGTCGTCTATTTCATCGAACAGGCGAGGGGTTATTCGTCCCTGCCGTGGAGCGTGGCGGAATGTCTCTCGCTGTTCTTGATCGTGCTGATTCATGAGTTTGGACACCAACTGGCATGCCGCTCCGTGGGCGGAAAAACCCATGACATCGTGCTGTGGGTGCTTGGCGGCGTCGCTTATGTGTCGCCGCCGCAACGTCCGGGCGCGACGCTGTGGAGCATCGCCGCCGGACCGCTGGTGAATGTGCTGCTGTTTCCCTTGTTCGGGATTTTATTGCTCCTGGTCAAATCCGCCGGCTGGGAAGATGCGAATCCCAACGCCTTCAATTTTGTCTTCATGCTGTTTTCCATCAACGTCGTCCTGCTCGTTTTCAACCTGCTGCCGATTTATCCGCTCGACGGCGGACAAATCCTGCGTTCGCTGCTCTGGTTTGTGTTCGGACGCGCGAAAAGCTTGATGATTGCCAGCGTCGTTGGATTCATTGGCGTGGCGGCATTGATCGGGCTGGCCGTGTTGCAACAAAACCTCATGCTGGGCGGCATCTGCGTGCTCATTGTGCTGAATTGCTGGGGCGGGTTGACGCAGGCGCGGGCCCTGGTGAAAATTGCCAATGCGCCGCGGCATGATGGAATTGCCTGCCCGGCCTGCAAGCTCGCCCCGCCCCGGGGGGCCTTCTGGGACTGCGACAATTGCCGGACCGCCTTCGACACGTTTCAAACGCACGGCGTCTGTCCCCATTGCGGCGCCCAATTTGCCGTGGTGTCCTGCCCCGAGTGCGGCAGCCTGCGCCCCATGTACGAATGGATGGCTGCTTCAAACGTTCCGCCGAAGCTGTGATTTAAACCACGGATGGACACGGATTACCACGGAGAAAAAAGTGAATGGCAGGGCGGGCAGTCCCCCCCCCGCCGCTTGTGGAAATACAAACCACGGCGCGCACGGAGTGACGCGCCCCACCTCCAAATCCGGTTATTTCAACTTCGCCAGCGCCGCCTTGATGGCGTCAAAGTTGGGCAGGTCTTTTGGCGTCGGCGTCTGTTCGCTGTATTGCACCACGCCGGTTTTATCAATCACGAATGCCGCGCGCGCCGCCGTGTCGCCCACGCCCGCCAGCATCGGAAACACCACGTTGTATTTCTTGATGACTTCCTTGTTCAAATCGCTGGCGAGCGTGATCCCGATTTTTTCCTTTTGCGCCCACACCTCCTGCGTGAACGGGCTGTCCACGCTCACGCCGATGACGTCGGCGTTCAGGCCGGTGTACGCGCCGAGACCGGCGGTGAGATCGCACATTTCCTTCGTGCAAACGCTCGTGAACGCGAGCGGGAAAAACAGCAGCACGGTGTTCTTCTTGCCGAAGTTGCTGCTGAGTTTCACGTCCACCAGGCCGGACGCCTGCTTGGATTTGAGGGTGAAGTCGGGTGCTTTGGATCCAGTTGGAATTGGCATATTATATTTTGGTTGTCTGGTTGATTCCTTTTCGTCACGGACATTTTCAGGATTTGCCGCGTCCCTGTCAAACCAGGATTGCATGTCAACGTTGAGCCGGGTGCTCCCTCAGCGGGGAACAGTGAAAACGGTTTCAACCGTTTTTATATGGGCTGGTTTCCGCCGGTCAACCCGTTAAAACGGCTCAACCTCGCCTTTCCACCACCCGCACCTGACTGAAGTCCGGTGTTAATGATTTTATTCACAACGCGTCCGGCGATTTTCGCGCACCCGTCAGTTTTTACAACAACGCCAGCACTTCCTCCGCGTGCTCATCCGGTTTCACCTTCGGCCAGATTTTTTTGATGCGTCCATCCGGCCCGATGAGAAATGTCACGCGATGCGTGCCCAGGTATTTCCGGCCCATGAAACTTTTCTCGCCCCAGACACCGTAAGCCGAGACAATCTTTTTGTCCTCGTCCGCCAGCAGCGTAAACGGCAGCTTGAACTTCTCCACGAATTTGTCGTGCGACTTCACCGGGTCGGTGCTCACGCCCAGCACCACCGCGCCTTTCTTTTTAAAATCGGCGAAATGGTCGCGGAACGCGCAGGCCTCCTTCGTGCAGCCCGGCGTGTCATCCTTCGGATAAAAATACAGGATGACGTTTTTGCCTTTGAAATCGGCGAGCGAAACCTTGCCGCCACCGCTGGTCGCCGCCGAAAACTCCGGCGCGACGTCGCCGGCCTTCAATTTTATTTCCAGTTCTTTTGCCATAATTCAAAATTGGTGTGTGGGAGTCTTGGAGTATTGGGCCGAGATGCGTTGCCTTACCCATTTCCCCACCACTCCATTACTCCGTTTTTTCCTTCCGCACCGTCGCCAGGCTGGCCGGATGCGAGCCGAGCTGTTTCACGCCGTCCCAGACATAAAGCAATCCGGACAGGCCGGTACAGACCGCCGCCCCGAGCGTCCAGACCTTGAGCCAGCGGATGTTCAAATCGCGGTCCCAATCCAGCAAAATCCAGATGACCACGATCATTTGCAACACCGTCGCAATCTTGCCCATGAAACGCGGGCGCACGATCACCTTGCCAACAGTGAGCCGGATGACGGCGATGCCGATGAGCAGCAGCAGATCGCGTCCGAGGATGGTGCCGGTAAGCCAGAGCGGGATTTGCCCAATGTACGACGAGTGGTTGAAGCTCAATGTGATGATGGCCGACACGAGCAGCAATTTGTCCGCGAGCGGATCAAGAATCGCGCCGAGTTCGCTCTTCTGGTTGTAACGCCGCGCAATGTAGCCGTCCACGCCGTCCAAAATCGCCTTCACGGCAAACGTAAGGATGTCCAGCAGCCGGTGAACCTCGTTGCCGGTCTGAATGTAATAAATCAATTCGACGACAAAAAACGGGATCAGCAGGATGCGCAGGATCGTGACTTTGTTGGCGGTCGTCATGTAATAGCCGGTGGGAACATTTAACGCAAAGTCGCAAAGTTGCAAAGTCGCAAAAGATAGCTCCGGCTCGCCGGGAGTCTTGCCCCACCAGGCCAATCCACTGCTGGATGTTTTCCAATGATGACTTTCAGCCCGGCATTCGCTAAACTTTCCGCGCATGAAAACGAGTGAAACCAAACCTTTGGTCGGAATTCTCATGGGCAGCGACTCCGACTGGCCAACGATGAAAGCCGCCGCCGATGTGTGCGCGCAATTCAAGATTGATTGCGAAGTGAAGGTCATTTCAGCCCATCGCACGCCGAAGGATCTGGAACAATACGCCGGCAAAGCGCACGAACGCGGCCTCCGCGTGATCATCGCCGGCGCCGGCGGCGCGGCGCATCTGCCGGGCGTGACGGCGGCCTTCACCACCCTGCCCGTCATCGGCGTGCCCATCGAAAGCCAGTCGCTCAAGGGCCTCGACTCATTGCTCTCCATCGTGCAGATGCCGCCGGGCGTGCCGGTGGCCACCGTCGGGATTGGCGCGGCGAAAAACGCCGGGCTGCTGGCGGTGCAGATTCTAAGCGTGGGCAGCGAACGATTGCAAAAGGCGCTGGTGGAATTCAAACACAAGCTCGCCGAGGAATCGCGCGCGAAAAACCAAAACCTCAAAATCTGACGCCGTTGGACAATTGCTCGTTGGTTTGTTAGCCTGCGCCTGACAAATGAGCAATCCGAATACAGGTAATCCGCCGCCGCCGGCCGCCCCGTCCGATTTCATCCGCGACATCGTCGAGAAACACGTCGCTGAGAAGAAATATCCGCGCATTCACACCCGCTTTCCGCCGGAGCCGAACGGTTACCTGCACATCGGCCATGCCAAAAGCATCTGCCTGAACTTCGGCATCGCCCGCGAATTCGGCGGCATCTGCAACCTGCGCATGGACGACACCAACCCGACCAAGGAAGACGTCGAGTACGTGGACTCCATTTTTGAAGACGTGAACTGGCTGATAGCCGGCTGGGCCGACCAAAACCTCGGCCTCAAGCCCAAGGGCAAAACACCGGAGACGGTGACCAGCAACGGCAAGCCGGACTTTTATCTCGGGGCCGTTTCCGGTAGCGCAGGCGTCTCGCCTGCAAATGTAGCGCAGGCGTCCCGCCTGCAAACTTCCGCAGAAGGCAGCCGGGACGGCTGCGCTACGTTGGAACCGTTTTACGCCTCCGACTATTTCGACCAGATCTACGAATACGCCGTGGTGCTCATCAAAAAGGGCAACGCTTACGTCTGCGACCTGACACCGGACGAAACCGACGAGTATCGCCGTAACGCCAAGGAAAGTCCGTTCCGCAACCGCAGCGTCGCCGAAAACCTCGACCTGTTCACCCGGATGAAAAACGGCGAGTTTCCCGATGGCAAATGCTCGCTCCGCGCGAAGATTGACGTGACCGCGCCGAACATCTGGATGCGCGACCCGCTCATCTACCGCATCCGCCACGCCGAACATCATCACACCGGCGGCAAATGGTGCATCTACCCGATGTATGACTTCGCGCATTGCCTGAGCGATTACATCGAAGGCATCACGCATAGCATCTGCACGCTCGAATTCGAGGTGCACCGTCCGCTGTACGACTGGATACTGACCCACCTCGACCTGCCGCGTCCCCTGCCCCATCAATACGAATTTGCCCGGCTCAGCGTCGGTTACACCATCATGAGCAAGCGCAAGCTGATGCAGCTCGTGGACGAAAAACTTGTCACCGGCTGGGACGACCCGCGCATGCCCACCATCAGCGGCATCCGGCGACGCGGCGTCACTGCGGAAGCCTTACGCGCCTTTGCCTACAACATCGGCATCACCAAATACAACGGCCTTACCGACGTGGCGGTGCTGGAATTTGCCATCCGCGAAGATTTGAACAAGCGCGCCCTGCGCCGGCTCGCCGTGCTGCGGCCCATCAAGATTGTGCTCACCAATTATCCCGAAGGCCAGACTGAGGAACTGGATGCGGTGAACAATCCCGAAGACGAAAACGCGGGCAAACGGAAAATTCCATTCAGCCGCACGCTTTATATTGAGCAGGACGATTTCAAGGAAGTACCACCGCCGAAATTCTTCCGATTAAAACCCGGCGGCGAAGTCCGGCTGAAATACGCCTACATCATCAAATGCGACGAAGTGGTGAAGGACTCCGCGGGCAACATCACCGAACTGCGCTGCACCGCCGACCTCGACAGCAAGAGTGGCGGGGCGACGGCGGCGCGCAAAGTCAAAGGGACAATCCATTGGGTGAGCGCCGCACACGCCATTGACGCCGAGGTGCGCCTCTACGACCGGTTGTTTACTGTTCCTGAGCCGGATAAGGTGGCATCCAAATCCGCCTCCGCTGGAAGCTCCGGCGCGACAGGGCCGGGCAAGGATTTTAAATCATTCCTGAATCCACACTCGCTCGAAGTGGTGACGGCCAAATGCGAACCGAGCCTGAAAGACGCCAAGCCGGAACTCCGCTACCAATTCGAACGCCTCGCTTATTTTGCTTTGGACAAGGATTCAAGCCTCACGGCCAACGCCTCGCGCCTGATTTTCAATCGGACCATCACGCTGAAAGATGCTTGGGCAAAGGAAGCGCAGAAAAGTTAGTACGACAGAAAACAATAAGCCTCCGTTTATAGATCCGGCTACAGAAAAGGCGCAGAACAAACCCCTTCTGCGCCTTATGAGTTTGCCGGTTTTCTCTGACGAGAAAGAATTGGCTGAGGTTATGCATGTGGATTTCCGTTTGATCCGAAAGTTTTGTGGAGGTCAGAAATATTTCTATCGACGCTACACAATACCAAAATCGAACGGGAAACGTCGAGAAATCCTACAGCCGTGCAAGGATTTGAAAGCATTACAGTCTTGGATTCTACGTAATATCCTAGACAGACTTGCTCCCACACCTTACGCAACCGCCTATGTGAAAGATAAGAATTTGCTTCATAATGTTTCGCCTCATAGTGCCAACCGCTATTTTCTCTGCCTTGATTTGGAAGATTTTTTCCCATCTATTTCAGATGGACGCGTAGCCAATATTTTCCGGCTGATCGGGTATTCCTGGCGAGCAGCGTTCTTTTTATCCGCTCTTTGCACATGCGATGGTGGTTTGCCGCAAGGCGCCGTCACATCCCCCGCGTTGTCAAATCTTGTGGCGGCAAAACTTGACCGCAGAATTGCAGGATTCACCTCCCGTCGAAACATTGTTTATACGCGTTATGCAGACGACATTACTCTCTCATCAAACAATCCCGCTAGGTTGTGCAGGGCAATGCACACGATCATTTGCATAATTGAAAACGAGAGGTTTAAGGTGAACGCTGAAAAAACAAGAGTGGTCGGGCCGCGAAGGAGATGTCGAATCACTGGTTTGGTAAAAAACACCGATGAACCTCGGTTTGGGATTGGTAGATGCAAGAAGAGGCAGATGAGAGCAGTAATGCACGCTTTGCTTATTAAAGGCAAAACGGATCGAAAATATGACTCCGCTGATTCTATTCTTGGCTGGCTCAGCTTTTTAAAAGGTGTAGATGCAGTTTCTTATGAGCAAATGAATCGCACGTGGGAAAATCTCATAAGAAAGAGCACACCACCTTCGACAGTTTAACAGCGCTGCCAACCGATCGAAAACGGGTCCTGAGTATTGACACTCGCCATAATAGGACGGGCCACCTGCCGCGCTCGCAAAAATGTTATAAGGTCGGCCGGGCAGCTGTTCGCTCATTTGCCTTGGTTTCGAGGAACTGAGTTGCAATCTCCTGTCCTTCGGTGGGGTCATTCTTGTCCCGCGCAAGCTTGTAGGCCGGCCACACTCTGACCTGTTCGCGTTCCCTTTCGGAGTAGCAATTTCGCATGAAAAACTGGTCCATTTCTTTATCAAATGTCATTTTGTTTCGTTTCCTTTGGTTCACCTTTTCGGTCCCTGCAGTGGAGATGGCTTGAGCATCCGTTTAAACGCATCCTCAACTATTACAGGCGTGTCAAAAATTTCTATGCGCTTTGGTACGAAGCCAATATACCACAAAAATGCATCCTCTGCCTGTTTAAAAAGCCACACCGGCGTCAGATGTCTTTTGCGGCTATGGGGGGAACACCCCATTGTGCTTCGCGTTCAAACGCACTACAAGTTAAGCAGTGAAACAGTCACAATGATTAGGCCCTGTATGAAAATGCACGATAAACTGCTGAATTTTATTGGGAACATTATATTCCCACGCCCGTTACCGGCGGATAAAAACACCGTCTTTGTCTCATTGGGTGGCACTGAACAAACAAATCAGGAAGTCAGTGATGAGCCAGCCGTCCCCATACTCCAAAGCCCCCTTCCGCTCACAGAACATCACTACCATGCTTTCCATCGTCCCGCCGGGACGTAATTCATTCTTCACAGTAGCCGGGTACATTGTCCCCGGCTAATCTTCACCGCCGCTCTGCGGCATTTGCGGGCCAGAATCCCCCGGAGGATGATTGTGAAATTAAATGACCCTGTGCGAGACCGGATGGCCCCAATCGCTGTAACGTTCGTCCGGTGGCCGGGTCAGCTAGCCGCAGGTTGACGCTACAACAATTTACGTGACACGCACGGCCATGAACAGCTTTAGGCTTGTGCTGGCCGTGGGATGTGGTTTGTTGGTTTTCATCCGGTTCAAGCCGCTGGTTTATGAAAAATTTGATCTTCATGTCCGTGGTGGCCGTGGTCCTCGCCGCCTCGGGTCCGTCAGCCGTTGCCGCCGACGCCACGGTTGAACTCAAGGCCCTGGTCGGGAAAATCAAGGACGACATGGCCGATGGCAAAACCAACGCGAGTGATCTGGCCGCCGACTTGAAGCAATTCGACGGGTTGCTGGCCGAGCATCAGGGCGAAAAGACAGATGCGGTTGCCAACATCGTGTACATGAAAGCCATGTTGTATGACCAGGTTCTTCACGACCCGGCCCAGGCCGCCGAACTCGTGAAACAATTGAAAGTTGATTTCCAGGGCACCAAATTTGTCGCCGAACTGGAAAAACGCGAAGCGGCCGAGCTGGCCGCCGGAAAAATTCAGGCCTCGCTGGTGGTGGGAACTAAATTTCCCGACTTCAATGAAAAGGACATTACCGGCAAACCGCTTTCCATCGCCGGCTGCCAGGGCAAGGTGGTGCTGCTGGATTTCTGGGCCACGACAAGCGCGTCCTGCCGCGCCGAGCTGCCCCATGTCATGTCCGCCTACCAAAAATATCATGACCAGGGGTTTGAGATCATCGGCATCAGCCTGGACCAGGACCGGGCAAATTTCACCGGGTTCACGCAAGCCATGGACCTGACCTGGCCGCAATTTTTTGACGGGCAGGGCTGGCAGAACAAGCTGGCGGTAAAGTATGGCATTGAAAGAATCCCCGCCACCTACCTGCTCGATCGGCAAGGAATCATCATGGCCATGGATTTGCGTGGCGAGGCATTGCCGGCCGCCGTGGCCAAGGCCCTGGAGAAAAATTAACGCCGTCGAGACCGGGTTGTTTTAACCCGCCTTTCGCATCGGTGGCTGAACTGCTCAAAGAATTTCTCCCAATCCGTTGCCGCTCTGCGACGGGCCTGCCTTCTGAATCATTGGCACCAGATCAGCCCGGCTGGTGTGCCGGGATGTCCGGCTAGAGGCGGGGGCGATCGAAATTTGCAGTGCCCACCAATTCGAGCGGCACTTCGCTGACCCTCGGATAGAAGATTTCCTGAATGGTGCTCATCAGTTCTGGAATCTTGACCGGTTTTTGAAAGTAACCCACGGCACCGGCAGCCAGACAACGATGCTTGATTTCCTCCGGTTCCACTCCGGACATGACGATTACCGGAATCTGCTTGCCGTGGGGTCCGCCCACCCGCCGGAGCCAGTGCATGATGATAAACGCATCCCAAGTGTTTCCACTCATGGAAACGTCGGGCGGAAAATAAATATCGAGCAGGATGAGGTCCACCTTTTCCTGGCTCACCACAGAAAAGCCCTCGGGACCGTCAACGGCTGTGACAACGTCATAACCTCTGGATTTGAGGACCGATGACAAGGCCTTCAAGATTACCGGGTTGTCATCAACGATCAAAATTCTTTTGATTCTGAAACTTGAAAACATAATAAGTGTCTTAGAATGAGACATGTCATAAAAAAAGGCAAGAACAATCTGCTGAAATTTTTAGTGGAATACCTCGCTGATTTCCAAGCAGTTGTAATTCGTGGCTAAAACTTGCAGCATCCGGTTTCGAGCCGAACTGCGGAATCTGGCTCTTTCACAATTTCACACCTCCTCCAAAGGCAACGTTTTTGGCATAGGTCTCCGGCTTGTGAATCTACAACACAGACCAGGAGCTGTGCCACAGTTACCATCTTCCAGCACTCACAGAGCACCGCTATCACTCGATGTTTGTCTATTTTTGCCGGGCGGAAGACGGATGGTTTGGGGTGTTGGTGACAACGATGTCGGCGTTGTACAGCGTAAACTTATCGCCATCCTTGAGCCGGATATCACAATCCTGAAATCGGATGCCGCGCGCGTTGTAGATGTTGAAGGGAGCGGGCGCGGTGATGTCCACGTGAACAAAGTTGACGTTGGACACGAGCATCTCGGGTCGTCCCCAGATGGTGCCGCCGGCGATGGTGCCGGTGGCGGTGAGGTTGCTGAAGGTGATGTCACTCCAGACGGGCGTTGTGGCGGTGACCGGCTCAACAGGGAGTGCAGCGGCCTGGGCGGGGGTGACGCGGCTGATCTTGCCGGCCGAGCCGGCGGTTCGGTAATAGCTGTAGATGAGGATGGGCATCTGCACGTTGGTCATGGTGATGTCGTGATAGAAAAGTTTTCGCACCAGACCGCCGCTATCCTTGTCGGCTTTCAGGCGCAGACCGAACGTGCCGCCGTTGAACGAGCAGTTGGCCACCTCGAGATTCGATACTCCGTCGCGCGCGCCGCTGCCGATGGAAACGCCGTGTCCGGTGCCGAAAATACAATTGGTGATGAGCAGATCGTTGAGGGGACCGGTCGAACCCATGGCGATGTTGTCGTCACCGCAAGTAATGTGACAATTCTCAATGATGCTGTTGGTGCCGACGAAATTAAGCCCGTCGGTATTATACGCATGCATGCCGGATGGCGAGATATCAGGGGTGTTGACCGTGAGGTTGCTGATGGTGATGTTGCCGCCGTTGTTCCGCAGCCCGCAGTGATGATACGGGGGATTCTGGAACGTGATATCATGGATGAAAAGCCGGTTGACGGAATACAAGTTGAGCATCATGGGACGAACCAGACGGCCGTTGTCGGCAAAATACGTCCACCAGGCGGCGCCCTGGCCGTCAATGGTGCCGCGCCCGCTGATTTCGAGGTCATGAACCTGATTGCAGCCGATGAAGGTCGGCGCGTTGGTGGTGCCGCCCGGATACTTTCCCAAAGGCAGCATCTGGAGCATCGCGTTGGCATCCACCCTCAGGTTGATGCTGCTGTTCAGGGTGATGGGGCCGCTCAAAAACGCGCCCGCCGGAATCTCGACGATGCCGCCGCCCGCGGCGCTCGCCGCGTTGATGGTGTTCTGAATGTTGGTCGTGTTATCCTTCGCCCCGTCGCCGATGGCGCCATAATTTGTGACATTAAAAATGGCGGCCGGAATGGCTGGCATCGCCGGATTGGCGGCGCGAACCCAACCGGCCAAAGCCAGCCCGGCGGAGATCAAGGCAATCTTTTGTTTCACGGGCGCAATCATCACGGCACTATAGTCAAAGCGGGGGCCAACTCAACCAAAGACCGCAGGCGATGTTCAATGCGCGCGGATTTGTTCCAACGAGCGCGTTCCTGGAGTTGCAGAAATCCTCTTTGTAGCGGCGGCCCATGTACGTTGCCATTTTCCAGCTCTCACAAATCGCCGCCACAACACCTTCCATCGCCTCTTCAGCCGTGATTATTTCCTCACAACCACCGGCGAGGTTGTCCCCGGCGGTTGGGTATGTGTCAACTTTGTTGACGCCATTCACGCCGGCGACCTGCCGGGCGGCTGGCCTGAGTTGTGCTGAATTATGACCCGCTGGAAACACAATGAGTGTAAAAAAATCAGGCCAGGATGGTGACTTTGTGGATTTGCGCCCCGGCGCCAGGTCCACTCTCGTGGTGCGGGGCGGACCGGTCATTGCGATCAAAGCTGAAACCGGAAACATTGCATCCCTGTCCCGCATGCAAAACCAGATCGACACCGTCGGCGACATTTCCACCCGGCTCGCCGCGGCGCAGATCGGATACATGCTGACCGGCTCGATGGCGCTGAACTGCTACGCCCTGCCGTGCGTGCCCCACAATCTTGACTTCGTTGTCGCTCCGCGCCCCAAAGACGCTGAAATCATGGTCCGTTTGTTCAGTCCCGATTACGACATTTCCCGCGAAGCGGTGGACAGCGCCATTGCCCAACAATCATTCTTCAACCTCTTCCACCGGAAAAACCGCATCAAGGTGAATTGCATCGTCTGCCAGCAAATCAATTATCGCCTCATGGAATTCAGCCGCCGGCAGCGCGTCAGATTTGAAAACTTCAACACCTGGATCGTGAGCAAGGAAGACCTCATCATCTCGAAACTGCATTGGGCGCGGAAGTCGCGTTCCCCCCGGCATCTTCGCGACGTGCAGAACCTTGCCGCCACCGGCTGCGACACCGCCTATGTCGAACGCTGGACCCGGGTGCTCGGAATTTTCAGGCTGTGGCAGGAATGTGCGCCTGGCTGATGCGGTAATCGTTTCCGAAGGCTCGTCACATGTTTAAATCCCGACTCGACATTTGCGCCGGGAAGCTTCAGGGTAAGAACCCATAAGCCTATGGCAAAATGCGGCTATTGCGGGTCAACGATCATCATGGGTGGCGTGCAATCCGGCACCCAGCGCTTCTGCAACAATAAATGCCTCACCAATGCTTACGTTCTGAGCGTTGCCCAAAAAGTCCCGCCGGAGGTGATTGACCGGCAGGTGGAGGAAATTTTCCGGGGCAACTGTCCCAAGTGCCGGGGACTCGGGCCGATTGACGTTCACAAGGTCCATCAGGTCTGGTCGGCGTTTGTGCTGACGCGATGGACCACCACGCCGCAGATCTCCTGCCGTTCCTGCGCGGCCAAAAGCCAGCTGGGCGGCGCGCTGTTCTCGGCCGTGCTCGGCTGGTGGGGATTTCCCTGGGGGCTCATCCTGACCCCGGTCCAGATCACCCGCAACATCGCCGGCATGTGCAAGGGGCCGGACCCCTCAAAACCGTCTGATGCCCTGCGGAAACTCGTTCTGGTCAACATCGGGGCTCAGGCCCTTCAGCAGAGCCGGCAAAACACCCCGCCGCCACCTCCAAAATGAAGAAACGCCCGGAGCGGGATCACCCATGTTTTTCTTGCTTGGCACAAAGGCAGATGAAGTTTCCGGTTCCGATGTGACCATAGATTGTCTGTGGTGCGGGCGACAGGGCACAAACGCCCAGAGCCACGAGCGCACTGAATGGCTGACCTTGTTTCATTTCCTGCCGTTGTTTTCGTTTCATACCGTGTTTGTCCGGTGTGATTCCTGCCGAAAGGACATGGTCGCAAAATGTTCGCTGGCGGAACTGGCCCAGGGCAATCCGCTGACCCTGAAACATCTTCTGGTCAAACGCGTGTCATTCGTAGGCAAGGTTTGCATCGTGCTCGGCTTGCTGCTTTGTTGGGCGCCAATGGTCGGTTTGATCCCCGCGATCATCGGCTTCGTTTACGGCAGAAGGCATGAAGGTTGGATGAAAAAAATGAGCCTCTTGGGACTGATACTCTCGCTGCTTTCCACGTTGTTCGGCCTGGCCGGTCTTTTCTTTTCGAAATAGCCAACGCCGGACAGCTCCTGCAAAAAATCTGTCCCTGACCCGTTGATCGCGTTGTTGCCGGATGTATGGCTAGCGGCGCGGGCGATTGGGATTTGACCTGGCGGCCGATTCCAGCGGCACATCGCTCCCACTCGGATGGAAGATTTGGTGAATGGCGTCCAGGAGTTCGGGAATCTTGACCGGTTTTTGGAAGTAGTTCGCCGCGCCGGCGGCCAGGCAACGATCCCGGAATTCCTCCGGTTCCGCCCCGGAAATGACGAATACCGGGGTGCGGTTGGCCTGGGGCCCGCCCATGCATTGAAGCCAGCGCATGATCAGAAACGCATCCCACGTGTTGCCGCTTTGAAAGACGTCGGGCGGAAAGAAAACATCGAGCAGAATGAGATCCGGCTGTTCCTGAAGCACGACCGTGAAGGCAGCGGGACCGTCCACGGCGGTAAACACCTCGTAACCCTCGGATTTGAGGGCCGACGACAAGACGCTCCGGATTATCGGGTCATCATCGACAACCAGAATCTTTTTGGCGGGAGGGCTGGACGCCATAGCAACGTGCTCAGTATGAGAAATTCCACGGAAAAGTGGAAGGCGAATCATGGTAGTGCCATGATTTGCAGGCGACGAGGTAACGAGTCGTTTGGGCAAGCACTCCTTACGTCGTGCCCTACAGCCAAATTCGGATATTGCCTGGCTCGTTGGCCATTCGCCCACGCGCGCCTGTTTTTCCGCCGCCTCATTGCGCCTTCGCCTTCGGCTGAGCGACAATTTTTCAACGGCACGTCACCGGCCACGGATCGCCTGTCCTTCAAGGCAGTTGCAACCGGTAAAACACCTGCGGAACGTTGGCCGCGGTCGTGTTGGTGAAGATAAAGTTGCCGTTGCCGTCAAATGGATTGGTTGCAACCAGCGTCCATTGGTTCGGCGGCAGCGCGAGGTTCGTTGAGGCCAGGACATAGTAAGTACCGTTGGTCACGCCAACCGAGCCGTTCATCACCAAACCAAAACCTCCCCCGCCGATGTTCACAACCCGGATGCTCCCAAAGATTGGTGGCGATGGCGCGGTGACCACGAGTTTCACCTGCCCCAGAGTGTTGGTATCGAGGCGGTAAGTATAACTATGGATGACCGGTTTTGCGCCGAGACCCGGGCTGTTGGTCAGATGGCCGGTATAGGTGAACAGAATGTAATTGGTAGCGGTGAAGCCGGCGGCATTTGTAAAGTTGAGCGTACCCCTCAGGTTCAGATTGCCGGATACCGCAATGGCAGAGTTGTTCGTTCCCAACGCAAAATTTATCACGTTTTTGTTGGAGAACGTCAGATTTCCGGCGTTGGTCAGCACGCTCCCGCCCAGCGTGATGGGGTTGGCGCCGAACATATCGGTGCTCGTCATGGAAACACGGGTGTTGTACAGCGCCAGCGAGTCGTTGGTGTTGCCGCCCATCCCGTCAAAGGTGACAAAGCTGGTGGCGGGCATGGAATTGCTGACGGTGACGTTGGCGTTCCAAATGGTGAAGGTCTTGCCACTGCCGGTGTTGATGGTCGAATCCAGAAACTGGACGCCTTGCGCGTTGTAAACATCGAATGTTTTCGAGGCGGTGATGTTGACGTGGCTCATGATGATGTTGGTGGCGGGCAATTCCGTCCGCCCCCAAATGATGCCGGCGACCCCGATGTTGCTCACGGTCGCAGTCAGGTTGCTGAAGACGATGTTGCGCCAGACCGGAGTGGTGCTGTTGACGGGATTGATGGTTTCCCCGGCAGCGGTGGCGGGCGTGATGCTGGTGGGGGTTCCCGCCTCGTTGTAGTAACTGTAAATGGTAATCGCCCCGTATTTGACATTGGTCATGCCGAGGTTGAGATAACTCAGGTTCTGGACCATGGCGCCGCTGTTGGTGTCGGACTTCATGCGGATGCCGTAATCCGTTCCGCTGAAAGTGCAATTGACGACGGTCAGATTCGACAGGCCCACGGTAATACCGCTGCCAATGGATACGCCGTGGCCGGTGCCAAAAGTGCAATTGGTGATGAGCAGGTCGTTGAGGAGACCCGTCGAGCCCATGGCGATGTTGTCGTCGCCGTCGCTGATGTGGCAATTTTCGATGATGCAATTGGTGCCGACGAAATTGAGCCCGTCGGTATTGTACGCATGGAGGCCGGAGGACAATGCATAGGGGGTGTTGACCGTGAGATTGCTGATGGTGATGTTGCCGCCGTTGCTCCGCAGGCCGCAGTGATGGTAGGGCGGGTTCTGAAAAGTGATGTCGTGAATGAAAAGCCGGTTGGCGGAATACAAGTTGAGCATCATGGGCCGGACGATTGTGCTGTTGGTGCTAAAATACATCCACCACGCGGCGCCCTGGCCATCAATCGTGCCCCAGCCGCTGATGGCCACGTCTTGAACACCGTTGCAGCCGATGAAAGTTTGCGCGTTGGTGGTGCCGCCGGGATAAGTTCCCAACGGCAGCATCTGGAGTATAGCATTGGCATCCACCTGCAGATTGATGCTGCTGAGCAGGGTGATCGGCCCGCTCAGGAACGTGCCCGCCGGAATCTCAACGATGCCGCCGCCCGCCGCGTTCGCCGCGTTGATGGTATTTTGAATATTGGTCGTGTTATCCTTCGCCCCATCGCCGATGGCACCGTAATTGGTGACATTGAAAATGGTGGCCGGAATGACCGGCATGGCCGGATTGGCGGCGTGAACCCAACCGGCCAAAACAAGCCAGGCCGATAGAAGGACAACCGATTGCTTCATTGAGACGATAATGGGAACAAACTACCACAATTTAATTCGAACACAATCCGCAGCGCAGGCAACCGCGGCATTTGCGACGTTGCGCCTTCATGTTAAATTCTCCACGTTTGCATCATGCCAGACGACTCGTTCAAGGAATTTGTGCTCGACCAGTTGGGCGCATTGCCGGACGTACGCGCCCGGGCAATGTTCGGCGCCCATGGCCTTTATTCCGGCGAATCCTTTTTCGGGATTCTGGACGAGGGCCGGCTGTTTTTCAAAACGGACGCGCAATCCCAGGCTGACTATGTTGCGCGCGGCATGGAGCCGTTCACCCACGAATCAAGGGGACGCATGCTGACGATGGGTTATCACGAAGTGCCGCCGGACGTGCTGGAAAACCGGGAAGAGCTGGCGGCCTGGGCGCGCCGGGCAATCGAGGTGGCCGCCCGCAGCAAAAAGCCGCCCGGGTTGTCCCGGCCAAATCGCACCCCGCGCAAATCCGCAAAGATGTGATCCGTTTTCTCTCCCGGCACCCACCGAGCGCCGCTGCAAACTACTTTTTGTAATGACAGAGGTAGGCCACATCCGCTTCCGCCTCGACATCGAAAGCGGCATGCGCCGGGACCACAAAGGACTGGCCCCGGGCAAATGTCTGCCAGGCAGCGCCCGGCAATTTCGCCTTCAACGTGCCGGCGACGACGTGCATGCGTTCCTCGGAGTCGGTTTTGAAGGTATATTTGCCGGGCTCGATCACCCCGGCCGTGGCCGGGCCTTCTGTGGTGTTCACGGCCAGGCTCTGAACTTTTCCGTCAAAATATGAATTGTGCTTCATGGGCGGACAGTGTTGCCGGTTCTGGCGCAAATGGCAACCCGCCAGGCGTCGGGGCAGTGTCCTAATTTGTCTGGAGCGCGGCTGTGTCGCAGATCAGCCGCAGCGCTGCGACCGATGCTTCGCACACAGTCGCGCTCCGGAAAATGTAAAATTAGGACGCTACCGGCGTCGGCGAACTTGTGTTTCACTGGCGGTACGCGTAAAACACTGCGCACATGACGGCCAATGACAAAGCTTCCAGTCCTCTTCCGACCTCCAAACGGAGTGCGCGGCTCAGGCTGATCGGCATCATCGTGTTGTTGCTGGGCCTCGGCGGCGCGGGCGCGATTTATTGGCTGGGGACGCGTTCTCCGGATGTGTCGGATGACATTTCCATGGTGGGATACGACAAGGCCCGGACGCGGCAAATGGGAATGCTCTACGGCAAAATGGGCCCGATAATTCAGTCGTGGTACGACGACCTGAAACAGCCGGACACACAGGCGGAGATCATCGTGGCGGGTTCAATCTTCGTTGCGGCCGGCTGCTTTTACTTTGCCCGACTGTTGCAGCATGATGACGAGCCACGCTGACGGGATTGCGTGCCAGGGTGATGCCCGTGATTTCAAGAAGCGCGGTCCGGGTCCGCTGGAAATCTACGCGCCCGGCTGGGCCGGCTTATGGCCATTCATGGATGGGGATGGTTCGGCCGGGGCAGCTTCTTTGGCCACATCATTCTTGCTCATGAGTTCAGTGTAGCTTTCCTGCTCCGCCTCGGCTTCTTCAATGTTCTTCCGGAGATTTTCCAGTTCCCGTGAGAGCGTGGTTTGTTCATTGGCCAGATGCTCGGCCAGTTGCGCAATATACTCCGGCAACTTCTGGCCCCGCGGATCGCGCGACATGAAGTCACCCAGGTCCTTCACGTGTTCACGGATCAAGGCGCCGACATGGACGACATTGGTGATTTTGGATTGTTTCACCTGGTCGGAAACCACGCTGGCGGAGACATTGGCGTTCCTGAGAATATTGCCCACGTTGCGCAACACCCCGGCGGCGATCTCCACCATCCCCGCCTGGCGGGAAGCGGCGAGCAGTTCCTTCTGCGTCTTCTCGATCTCCGCCTCCATCCGTTTGCGTCCGTCTATTTCCAGTTGCAATTCCTCAATGGCCCGGCTCAGATACGCCGTTTTCTTTTTGACTTCGGATTCCAATTCGGACCGCAAACGCAGTTCCTCGCGCTCCATCCGCAGACGTTCCTTGAGCAAGGTCTCGATGTGAACCATGCCGGTCAGCAGCAACAATGAAATGAGCGAATACATCACCTCAATCTCGACCCCCAACGGCTCGCCGGCATTGAAGAACGGAATGGATTGAAACAAATGGAGCAAGGCCAGAAGCGCAAAGGCCCAAAACAACGACCAGCCCACCCGCGCCGTCCCGAAGATCCGGTTTAGCCGCAGGGCGTAACCGGCGACGAGAAATTGCAGCGTGCCAGTGACGAATCCCATGATTTGAGGAAAACTAAATTTCATGCTAACCCCTTTATAAAATGGCGGCAGAACCTTCTGTCCGCGCAAGCTTCTGTCCAGAATCTGGGCATTCCCAACCACTATCTTGCCCAATCCGCTTCTTATTGTTGTTTCGCATAATAATGCTTGACCGGGATAAAGCATTTGGAGAGCCAAGCACAAGCCGCCAACGCGATGCGATAACCACATGTTTTTGCTTTTCTTAAACGAAGGCTGGAAGGATTATCGCGCCGTCATGAAACGAATTTTTATATCCCTCGCGCTGGTATGCGCCATCGCCTATGCCCGGGCCGATCTGGCCATGCAACAGCAAATCGTCACCCCGAACTACAAAGGGGATCTCGCCATCAAAATCAAAGGCACCCGGATCCGCATGGATATGTATGCCGGCCAGCCGCAGGCCTGGAGCCTCATCACGGATTCGAAAACGGGTGAAACCATCACGCTGTTGCACACCCAGAAGATGTTTATAAAATCATCCGGCCAGCCGATGAATCAAACCAAACCGTCGGGCGCCTCCCGGGCACCCGTTCCCCGGCCCACGGGCCAGACCCAGAAAGTGGGCGACTACGACACGGAACTTTATGGGTGGTCGAATGACCGCGGCATCAAGGGGACGGTGTGGGTGGCCAAAAGTTTTCCGGATTACGCCCGCTTCCGGGCCGACTACGCCATGCTGGACAAAACCGCCGGCGCGGACACGGATATGACTCCCGCGTTGAGCGCATTGCCGGGCA